>OGXX01000986.1_pt1 | contig 30243 bp, 26 predicted proteins | sample 1576301 | NCBI WGS metagenome assembly OGXX01 (sample SAMEA3541469, study PRJEB24748) | human gut metagenome | biome: human gut; feature: human-associated habitat; material: faeces | place: China | collected 2012
GCGGCGTCTGCAGGAGCTGGAGAGGGGCTATACGCCGTCGGACGAGGTGACGGCGGCGCAGGCCTACCGGGACAGCGTGGCGGCGTTGGAGCCGGAGGCGTACCGGTCCCGGTTCGAGGAGCGTTTGCAGACCCTGTATGACCAGATCGCGGGGCGTGAGGCCTTTGACTACGATCCGGAGGAGGACGAGTCGTACCAGCGGTATGCCAGACTGTATGCCGCCCGCGGCGCGGCGGCCATGGAGGACACGCTGGGCAAGGCGGCGGCCCTGACCGGCGGGTATGCCTCCAGCTACGCCCAGAGCGCGGGGCAGCAGGCGTACAACGGCTATTTGCAGGAGCTGGCAGCGCTGGTGCCGGAGCTGCGGCAGGCGGCGCTGGCGGAGTATCAGCAGGAGGGCAAGGCACTGCAGAACCAGTATAGTATGCTGGACGCGCAGGAGAAGGCGGACTATGACCGCTGGCAGGCGGCGCGTGGTGACTGGCAGAAGCAGCTGGAGGCGGCTCAGGCGGCGTATGAGGACGCGGGCAGTCAGGACCAGAAGCTGTATCAGGCGCTGCTGGCACATTTTTCCGACAAAGCGGAGCAGGAGAGGAAACTTTCCGCCTCCGGCGTCCGTCTTACAGATAGTGGAGATACCGGCAGCAGGGGCGAGAGCCTGAGCTCTACGGCGGCGGAGAGCCTGCAGCGGGCTGTGGTGAACTATCTGAAGCGGGGCAACGGCGATCTGGCCCAGGCGTTGGCGGCGCAGTATACGGCCCGCATGACACCGGCGCAGCGGCAGCGGTTCGAGAAGCTGCTGGGGCAGTACGGCATGACGCTGGTATAAGGGTCGGATAGGGGAAAAGTGCTTGCAATCAGGGGCGCTGTATGGTATCATATCAAAGTATATTGCAACGCGGCGGACACGCCGCAGCGGCTCGAGAGGAAGAGAGGAGCCGCGGGAAGGAGCAGCAATGGAGAAGATGAAGAAGCACTTTTTACGCCGAATGGCGCTTGTGATGGCGCTGCTGACGCTGGGCTCTGCCGTGCTGGTGGGCTGCGGCGAGCAGAAGGAACCGGAACCGGACCCCAAGGATGAGGTCATCGTGGAGCCGGAGCCCATCCAGCTGCCGGACGGCGTCAGCTTTGACGAGAAGAAGTATCCGGACGTGTTCGGGTTCATCCAAATCCCTAACGCCACCCAGTGCGCCATCAGCAAGGGCCACTATCTGGCGCAGAGTCCCAAGTCCACTAAGAGCAGCACCGGGTATGACGACGATTACTACCTGCAGCGCGATTTGGACGGCAAGACCAACAAGGCCGGCTCACTGTACATCCAGGCGTACTACAATAAGTCTGACCTCAGCGACCCCATGACGGTGATCTACGGCCACAACATGGCCAACCGGACCATGTTCGGCGGTTTGCAGAGCTACGGCGAGACGCTGAAGTTCGACGACAACGCCGTGATGTACATCTATCAGCCGGGCCGTCAGCTGACCTATAAGTTCTTCGCATGCATCCCCTATGATACCAGCCACATCCTGTACTACCACGACTTCAAGGACGAGAAGGTGTTTAACGCATTCTTTGAGGCGCTGGGCAAGGCGGCCAGCGATCCTAAGTACAAGAGCGACACCAACCAGAACGCCTTTTACAGTGCCGAGGGCTGCGTGAACGTGGACAAGACCAACCTGCCCCAGGCGGGCGACAAGGTGGTGGTGCTGTCCGTGTGCAAGAACGGCGACGATCATCACCGCTATCTGCTGATGGCAAAGCTGGTGGAGGACTCCGCCGCGCCCATCACCATGACCCGCGGTGAGGCCGAGGCTGCCGGTATCCCGGCGGACCGCATCCAGGACAAGACAGCGGCAGACGCCGCGGCCGCTGCCGCGAATGTCTCCGCGGTGGAGGATGCTGCCGCCAATAAGACCGACGCTGCCAGCAAGACGGATACGGCCAAGACGGAGCACAAGGGCTGAGTCGGACCTGAAAAACAAAACCCCCCCGGACCGCGTGGTCCGGGAGGTTTTTCGGTATGCTTTCAGAGGGCGCCGCCGTCGGTCTGCATCAGCAGATCGGCCAGGGAGACACTGTCCAGATAGTCGTTGATGATGGTGTCCAGCTTTTCCCACATGGGGAGCGTGGTGCAGTGACCGGCGCGGGGGCAGGTGTTTTCGTCGCCCTCCAGGCAGGTGACGGGGGCCAGAGAGCCCTCGGTGAGGCGGAGGATCTGGCCCACAGAGTAGTCAGCGACGGGGCGGTTCAGGCGGTAGCCGCCGCCCTTGCCACGGAGGCCGTCCACCAGGCCGGCCTTGGACAGCACGGAGATGATGCTCTCCAGATATTTTTCAGAGATGCCCTGCCGTTCGGCAATGGCGGGCAGGGGGAGATAGGCGGCGCTGTCGTCCTGAGCCAGCTCCAGCATGACCCGGAGGGCGTAACGGCCTTTGGTAGATACGAGCATGGGAAGACCTCCCTTATGTTAGTAAACATAGTATAGCACTATGTTTATGCGATTGCAAGGGGAAAACGCTCACATATAGTGGTACTTATTCCGCTTGAGCACCAGAAAGACGCCGGAGATGATAAAGGCAAAGATCTCGGCGGCGGTGATGGCCCACCAGATACCGTCCACGCCCAGAAGTATGGGCAGGATGACGACGGAGCCGGCTTGGAATACAAGCGTCCGCAGGAAGGAGATGGCAGCGGAGACGGCACCGTTGTTCAGGGCGGTGAAGAAGCCGGAGGCGAAGATGTTGAAGCCTGCCAGTAGGAACGACCAGCAGAACAGCCGGAAGGCATGGGTGGTCAGAGCGTAGAGGCTGGCATCGTAGCCCACAAACAGCCGGGACAAGGGGGCGGCCAGCACACGGGCCAGGACCGTCAGGGTCACGCCGCCGATGGCCATCAGCAGGACGCTTTTCCGCAGGAGGTTTTTCAGCTCACTGTGGTGCTGCGCGCCGTAGTGGAAGCTGACCACCGGCGCGCTGCCGATGGAGTAGCCGATGAAGATGGCTACGAAGATGAACTGGACGTACATCAGAACGCCGTAGGCGGAGACGCCATCCTCGCCGATCAGGCGCATGAGCTGGAAGTTGTAGAGCATACCCACCAGGGAGGAGGAGATGTTGCTCATCAGCTCGGAGGAGCCGTTGCCGCAGGACTGGAGAATGGGGCGCAGACGCAGGGCGGCGGGCCGCAGGCGCAGCAGGCTGGTGTTGGGACGCAGGAAGTAGATCAAGGGCAGTACGCCGCCCACACACTGGCTCAGGCCGGTGGCGATGGCCGCGCCGGCCACACCCCAGTCGAAAACGGCGATGAAGAGCGCGTCCAGGACCATGTTGGTGATGCCGGCGGCCACGGTGACGAAAAGGCCCAGGCGGGGCTTTTCGGCGGCGATGAAGAAGCTCTGGAACACGTTTTGCAGCATGAAGGCGAAGGTGAAGCCGGTGACGATGCGGCCATAGAGAATGCAGTCGGGCATCATGGCGTCAGACGCGCCCAGCAGACGGGACACGGCGGGCATGGTAATGATGCCCACGGCGGACAGTACTGCGCCCAACAGCAGTGTGAACAGTACCAGCATGGAGAAGGTGCGGTGGGCTTCGTCCTGCTTGCCCTCGCCCAGCAGCTTGGACACCAGGGCGGTGCCGCCGGTGCCGATCATAAAGCCCATGCCGCCCAGGATCATCACGAAGGGCATGACCAGGTTTACGGCGGCAAAGGGCGTTTTACCCACGAAATTGGAGACGAACAGACCATCCACCACGCCGTAGATGGACGTGAAGACCATCATGCAGATGGAGGGAAGCGTGAAGCGCAGCAGCTTGCCATACGTGAAATGGTCGGAGAGACGGATGGATTGCTTTGCCATGGGGGCCTCCTATCGAAAAAAGTAGCTCCATCATAAAGATGGAGCTAAATCATCCCGCCAAACGGTGGAGTTTGAACTTGGTGACCCGTACCGGATTCGAACCGATGTTAAAGGCGTGAGAGGCCTCTGTCTTAACCACTTGACCAACGGGCCGCATTTTCTTCTATTTCATCAGCCGAAGCTGTTGAAATCATGGTACACCTTCAGGGACTCGAACCCTGGACACCCTGATTAAGAGTCAGGTGCTCTACCAACTGAGCTAAAGGTGCATATCTTATCAACGGTGTTATTATAGTCGATGTGCACCGATATTGCAAGCTTTTTTTGCGAAAAGAACAGGATTTCTTTGAAATCAGGGAGAGAGCCGGAAAAGCGGGGGCTTTTCCGGCTCTCTGCGGGAAAGGAAAGAAGAACTGTCAGTTTTTCCACTCCACATACAGCTCGCGGACGGCATTATCATCGGCGGGCTTGGTGGGGGCGGCCGCGGGAGCTGCGGGCGCCTCGGCAGCGGGGTGGTCACGCTTTTCGATGAACTTGGGCGCCACCTGGGGGAACAGCGCCAGGCTCAGCACATCCTCGTCGGACTTGGCCAGACTCTTGAACTCCTCGCGGTACTTCTCCAGCTCCGGCTCCAGCAAATCGGCGGGACGACAGGTGATGACATCCTCCGGGGCGATGCCCGCCTTGGAGCGGACCTCCTCGTTGACCTCGCCGGGCAGCTTGCCGTATTCACCCTTGAGCATGGCGCGGGACTCCTTGGGGAACGTCTTGTAGCGCTCGCCCATGATGACGTTCATCACAGCCTGGGTGCCCACGATCTGAGAGGAGGGCGTTACCAGCGGGGGATAGCCGAAGTCCTTGCGGACGCGGGGGATCTCCGCCAGCACGTCGTAATACTTGTCCTCCTTGCCCGCCTGCTTCAGCTGGGAGATCAGGTTGGAGAGCATGCCGCCGGGCACCTGATACAGCAGGGTGTTGGTGTCCACGCGGAGCACCTTGGGGTCCAGGATACCGGCATCCTGCAGCCGCTGGGCCACCTTGCGGAAGTGGACGGCGGCGTCGGACATCTTTTCCAGGCTTAGGCCGGTGTCACGGACGGTGCCCTGCAGCGTGGCCACCAGGGACTCGGTGGCGGGCTGGCTGGTGCCGTTGGCCATGGGGGAAAGGGCGGTATCCACGATGTCCACGCCTGCATAGGCGGCCATGAGCAGTGTCATATCGCCGGTGCCGGAGGTGTTGTGAGTGTGCAGGTGGATGGGTACGGAAACGGTTTCCTTCAGGGCCCTCACCAGAGAGTAGGCGTCCATGGGCAACAGAAGGTTCGCCATATCCTTGATACAGATGGCGTCAGCACCCATCTGCTCCAGCTCCTTCGCCAGCTTTACGAAGTAGGCTTCACTGTGGATGGGAGACATGGTGTAGCTGAGGGTAGCCTCCACCTGGCCACCGTATTTTTTGGTGGATTTGATGGCCTGCTCCAGGTTGCGCACATCGTTCAGCGCATCAAAAATGCGGATGATGTCGATGCCGTTTTCAATAGACTTGCGGCAGAAGGCATCCACCACGTCGTCGGCATAGTGCTTGTAGCCAAGGATATTCTGCCCCCGGAACAGCATTTGCAGCTTGGTGTTCTTCACATGCTTGCGGATGGTGCGCAGGCGCTGCCAGGGATCCTCATTGAGAAAGCGCATACACGCATCAAAGGTGGCACCGCCCCAGCACTCCAGGGAATAATAACCGATGGAATCCAACATCTCCAGGGCGGGGAGCATATCCTCAATGGTCATGCGGGTGGCCGCCTGGGACTGATGGGCATCCCGGAGGATGGTATCGGTGATCAGCAGGGGTTTATTGGACAAAAATTCCATAGTCAATTACCTCCATTAACCGTACAGCGAGATCAGCACGCCGGCGGCGATGGCCGAGCCGATGACACCGGCCACATTGGGACCCATGGCGTGCATCAAGAGGAAGTTGCCGGGGTTATATTGCTGGCCTACCTTTTGGGAGACCCGGGCGGCCATGGGAACGGCGGAAACACCGGCGGAGCCGATGAGAGGATTGATCTTCTCCTTCAGGAACAGATTCATGAACTTGGCCAGCAGCACGCCGCCTGCGGTACCGAAGCCAAAGGCCACTACGCCCATACCCATGATAGCCAGGGTCTTGGGGCTGAGGAAGGTGGCGGCAGTGGCGGTGGCGCCTACGGAGATGCCCAGGAAGATAGTGACGATGTTCATCAGCTCGTTCTGCATGGTCTTGCTGAGGCGATCCAGCACACCGCACTCCTTGGCCAGGTTGCCCAGCATCAGGCAGGCGATCAGCGGTGCGGCGGAGGGGACCAGCAGGGCCACGAACACCGTGACCACGATGGGGAAGAAGATCTTTTCCTTCTTGCTGACCTCACGCAGGGGCTTCATGACGATCTGGCGTTCTTCCTTGGTGGTCAGCGCCTTCATAATGGGTGGTTGGATGACGGGCACCAGCGCCATGTAGGAATAGGCGGACACAGCGATGGGACCCAGCAGGGCCGGGGCCAACAGGGCGGTGACGAAGATAGCCGTGGGGCCGTCCGCGCCGCCGATGATACCCACGGAGGAGGCCTCCGCGCCGGTAAAGCCCAGCAGGCGGCAGCCCACATAGGTCAGGAAGATGCCCAGCTGGGCAGCTGCGCCCAGCAGCAGGCTCTTGGGGTTGGCGATCAGGGGGCCAAAGTCGGTCATGGCGCCCACGCCCATGAAAATAAGACAGGGATAGATGCCCAGCTTGATACCCAGGTACAGCACATCGATCAGACCGACGCTGACAGTGACATTGCTGAGGGTCATGCCATAGGAGGCGAGGTACTGCTCGGCAGTTACCAGGGCGTCCAGCTGGTTGGACAGCGTGCCCACGGCCTCGGAACCGCTGGCGGCAAGCTGTGCCATCAGGTTATCGAGCACACCGGGGTCGAACGTACTCTGCGCCGCCGTCATCAGGGAGTCGGCGTAAGGCTGGAGCATATCGGCAGATACGCCGTTTGCCAGCATTTCCGAGAGGAACTGTGCCGTGATGGGCTCGCCGCCGAACAGGTCCCAGTGGACGTGACCGCCGGCGAACAGGATCTCGTGGAACATCTCCGCGCCGGGCAGGTTCGTCACCAGCATACCGAATGCGATGGGTACCAGCAGCAGCGGCTCAAACTTCTTGACGATACCCAGAAACAGCAGCACAACGGCAATAACCAGCATAATGGCACTCTTCCAGTTGTCACCCTGGAAAAACTGGTAAAAGCCGGTGCTTACAAAGAAATTGGCAATAGCTTCCATGTGCAGTCCTCCGGCGTCAGCCGATGGTGCACAGCAGCGCGCCGGACTCCACGGCGGCGCCCTTGGTCACAGACACGGAGGTAACGGTGCCGTCGCAGGGAGCCATGATCTCGTTCTCCATCTTCATGGCCTCCAGGATCATCAGCACGTCGCCCTTCTTGACGGCGCTGCCGTTGGACACGTTCACCGCCAGAATGTTGCCGGGCATGGGAGCGCAGACCTTTTCGCCGCCGGCAGGGGCTGCGGCGGGGGCGGGAGCAGCCGCAGGGGCGGCCACGGAGGCAGCGGGAGCTGCGCCGGTGATCTCCTCCAGCTCGACTTCATACACGGTACCGTTGACATTGACTCTGTACTTTTTCATGGTGAAATCCTCCTCACACATTACACTTTCTTCATGGATACGATACGGATGGCGGAGACATCGGTCCCCATGTCCTCGGCGATGGCAGCGGCTACGGCGGCCATCATCGCGGGGGTGACGACGCCAGGTGCGGGCATGGCGGCGGGAGCCGCCGGCATCTGGGGCACGGTCTTGGGCGCGGAGGTGCGGGCACATACCCAGCTCATCAGTGTGACCAGCAGTATGATGCACAGCAGCCCGGCAAACACCGTTCCCAGGCCCATCAGCACGACGAACAGGTTGGAATATTCAGGCATGGTTTGGATCTCCTCCCATACTAATATAGATTACCCACATTGTACCAAACATTTGGTAGTAATGCAATCCGAAAACGGCTAAAACTGCAAAATTGTGAGAAGTCCTAAAAAATTTTTTGGTTCATTGACGGAATACACAAACCACAGGGAAACGACCTTTCCTTGGAAGAAAATACTTTCCATCCGCTATTGTCTGTGCTATACTGTGTTTCTATTCCGAAAGCAGGGGAGGCGCGGCTATGCGGTACGAAAATGTGGTGCAGGGCCGCTTTCTCTCGCGCCCCAATCGCTTCATTGCGCTGGTGGAGCTGGACGGCGCCGAGACGGTCTGCCATGTGAAGAACACCGGACGCTGTCGTGAACTGCTGGTACCGGGGGCTGAGGTGTATCTGGTGCCGGGTATCACGCCGGGGCGTAGGACACCCTACGATCTTGTCGCGGTGAATAAGGGCGGCAGGCTGATCAATATGGACGCCCAGGCACCGAACCGGGCGTTTGCGGAGTTTGCACGGACCTTCGACCCGCAGGCCGAGAGCATCCGGCCGGAGTTTCGCTTTGGCGAGTCGCGGCTTGATTTCTGCTTGACGCGGCCCGATGGGCTGCATCTGGTGGAGGTGAAGGGGGTCACGCTGGAGCAGGGCGGCCACGCCCGCTTCCCGGATGCACCTACGGAGCGGGGCGTGAAGCACGTGCATGAATTGATACGCGCTGTGGAGCAGGGCTGCCGGGCTACGGCCTTCTTTGTCATCCAGATGGCGGAGGTCGTTGATTTTGCGCCCAACGATGATACACATCCCGCATTCGGCGCGGCCCTGCGGCAGGCGCGCGAGGCGGGGGTCAGCATTGCCGCTTACAGCTGCCGTGTTGCACCGGACGCCATGTATATCGATCACCCTGTGCCGGTGGTTTTGTGAGGAGAGTGTCCGTATGACATTGCTGGAGATATTCCTGATCGGCATCGGTTTGAGTATGGATGCCTTTGCCGTGGCGATATGCAAGGGACTGGCCATGCCGGACAAGGTGCATAAGAGGAGCGCGTTTCTCATCGCCCTGTATTTCGGCGTATTTCAGGCGGTCATGCCCGCGCTGGGCTGGCTGCTGGGCTCACAGTTTGCCCATTATGTGACGCGGTTCGCGCCCTGGATCGCCTTCGTGCTTCTGGCATGGATCGGCGGGAATATGATTCGGGAGAGCCGCGCTGAGGAAGAGGAGGACGAGCAGCCCTCCGACGGGCAGGTGAAGCACAAGGAGCTGCTGGTGCTGGCCGTGGCCACCAGCATTGACGCCCTGGCAGCCGGCATCTCCCTGGTGGCCGGGGTGAGTCTGCCCCTGTTTGTGGATGGCCATTTCAACTTCTCCAGCATTTGGGTGGCAATCTCCCTCATTGGTCTCACCACCTTCCTGTTTTCCGCCCTTGGCGTGAAGCTGGGCAACCGGTTTGGAGCCCGGCACGGGAAGAAGGCGGAGCTGACCGGCGGCGTCATTCTGATCCTCCTGGGGCTGAAAATTCTCTTGGAGCATTTGGACATCCTTTAATGCTCCGGAGAGCCGGGACGTTTTTTGGAACTTCACATTTACTTAATATTTCCCCCCTTTTTTTCTTCACATTTCCCTGGTAGGATAAGAGCAAAGCTAAGTTTTCATTTCTTCACCTCCTTTCTTGATTCCACGGCCCAGCCCCCCCGGCTGGGCCGTGGCTTTTTATAAAGGACCACAAAATTCTGAAATTTTTCTTAGCATCTTGCTCCTGCCCTCAGGACATGGTATACTGAGTAATATTATGGTAACCGAGAGGAGTCTGGCATATGCAGTATGCACAGCAGATTATGGGGGAAGTCCGAAAAGCCGTGGTTGGCAAGGACCGGGTACTCCTGTGGAGCCTGGCCACCATCCTGGCCCGGGGCCATATCCTCCTGGAAGACATTCCCGGCGTAGGAAAAACCACTCTGGCTCTGGCTTTTTCCAGGGCCCTGGGCCTCACCTATGGGCGGGTCCAATTCACACCGGACGTTCTGCCTTCAGACGTGACCGGCTATTCTGTTTACAACAAAGAGACCGGCTCCATGACCTACCAGCCCGGGGCCGTGTTGTGCAATCTCTTCCTGGCGGATGAGCTGAACCGGGCCACCTCCCGGACCCAGTCCGCCCTTTTGGAGGCCATGGAGGAGGGGCAGGTCACCGTAGACGGCCAGACCCATCCCATTCCTCAGCCCTTCACAGTCATCGCCACCCAGAACCCGGTTGGAGCCGCCGGAACCCAGCTCCTGCCAGACAGCCAGATGGACCGGTTCACCATTCGCCTGTCCATGGGCTACCCGTCTCCCAAGGACGAGCGGGACATGATTCTGCGCCGGCAGGAGGGCAACCCCCTTCTGCAAATTCGCCCGGTTCTCTCCCTTGGGCAGCTGACGGAGCTCCAGGATCAGGCTGCCGGGGTGTACATCCAAGCCGAACTGGTGGACTATGTGGTGCGCCTGGCCGGGGCCACCCGGAGCCATCCCGCCATTCTGCGGGGGGCCAGTCCCCGGGCTACCCTTTCCGTCACGGCCATGGCCAAATCCATCGCCTTCCTGAACGGCAGGGATTACGTCATCCCTTCTGACATTCAGACAGTATTTTGCGAAACCGTAGCCCACCGGCTCCTGCTGGAGCCAAGCGCTGAGGCCCGGGGCCGCACTGCCCGGGATATCCTGGAGGAGATCCTGAAGGCAGCGGCAGCGCCAAAGGTGTCCTGACCATGCTGCGCAACCGGCTTCTGTACCTGGCCGCCCTGGCGGGAGGTACCGTGTTTTATTGTTTCTTCTATGCCTGGTTTTCCTGGTTTCTTCTGGTGCTTCTGTGGTGCCTGCCGGCGCTGTCTCTGGTGGTAAGCCTGCCGGCCATGCTCACCATGGATCTGCGCCTGGTCTCCCCGGGGAATCCTCGCCGGGGAGAGGCGGCGGAGCTCCGGCTCCAGACGGTGTGCCGCCTGCCTCAGCCCATGTGCCGCTTCCGCCTCCGGATGACGGAGCATACCAGCGGCCACGAAACCACCTTCCGGGCCAGGCCCCGGTCCCTGCAAATGGCCCTGGAGCTCCCCACCAATCACTGCGGCGCCGTGACCTGCGCTGTGGACCGCGGCCGGGTCTATGATTACCTGGGCCTGTTTCGCCTGCCCCGGCGTTGGAATTGCCAGACGGAGCTTTTGGTGCTGCCCTGCCCCCAGCCGCCGGAGCAGCTGCCCAGCCTGGCTCAGCTCCAGGTTCTGTCCTACCGGCCCAAGCCCGGGGGCGGCTTTGCAGAGGTCCACGAGCTCCGGGACTACCGGCCCGGAGACAGCCCCCGGGAAATTCACTGGAAGCTGACGGCCAAGGTGGACCACCCCATTGTCCGGGAAGCCCAGGTCCCCAACCAGGGCCCTGTGGTCCTAACTCTGGACCTCTCCGGGAGCCCCGGAGAGCTGGACAGCTGTCTGGATCAGACCTGCTGGCTGGCCCAGTGGCTGCTGGCCCACGGAACCGCCCATGTGGTCCGCTGGCTCAGCGGCGCCGGACCTCAAGCCTGTTCCATCCACCAGCCTCAGGATTTAAGCTACCTGGCTGAGCAGCTCTGCCGCTCCAGTCCCACGCCTGCAGGCTCCACCAGCCGGACCTGGGCCGCCGATGCCTGCTGGCATTACCACGTCCTGCCCAGGGAGGAGGTGTCCCCGTGAAGGAACGTCCCCGGGAGGAATCCCGGTTTTTAACCTTTTTTGCCTGCCTGCTGCTAAATGCCGGGCTGACTCTTGGCAGCATATTCTGCCCCATCACCGCCTTTCGTCTGCCGGTAGACGAGGTGCAGCTGGCTGTCCTGCTGGTCCTGGTGTGCCTGCTGCTCTCCGTCCTCTATCGGTTCCGGTGGGCCGGCCTGTTCCTTCTGGGTCTATGGATTCTAACCCTGGCAGGAGCATTCCTTCTGGCACGGGAGGAGCTGGAGCAGGGCGCCCGGTTCCTCTACACCCGGCTCACTACCATTTACCACACTGCCTACCGCTCTGTCCAGCTGCCCGCCTGGAGACCCAGAACCTCCGGGAATGTCACCCTGCTGTTGGCCCTCTGGGGCGGGGCTTTGGCCTGCGTCAACGCCTGGGTGATCCGGCGGCGGCAGAGCGTGGCCCCTGCCCTTTTGCTGGACGCGCTGCCCCTGGCCCTGTGTCTGGTGGTGGTGGATACGCCGCCGGATCTCTGGTGCCTGGCGCTCCTCCTCGCCGCCGTCTGTCTGCTGCTCCTGACCCAGTCCAGCCGGATTCGCAGCCCCCGGGGCGGCAGCCGGCTGACTCTGGGGCTGGCCCTGCCGGTGACGGCGCTCCTGCTGGCGCTCTGCCTGCTGATTCCTCCCGCGACCTACACAAGGGCCCAGACCGCAGAGGAAATCCTGCAAGCCACCCTGGATTGGGCCGGGGATATGCTCCCCCTGGAGCTGGACAGCCACGGCAGGCTCCGGCTGGCTGTGTCCGTAGCCGGAAACACCACAGCGGACGTAGACCTGCGCATGGGCCCCAGGCTACCCAGCCATCGGACCATCATGGAGGTTCTGGCGGAAGAAACCGGCTCTCTGTACCTCCGGGGCTCTGCCTTTGGCTCTTACACCGGCATCAGCTGGGACCGGTTGCCGGAGGAAGCCTTCGCCGGTTGCCCGGAGCCGGAAGCAGGGCTGCTGGTCCAATCCCACACTCTGGAGGACTCCCAAACCCTCTCCATCCGCAGCCGCACCTACCTGCCCGAGATCTACACCCCCTATTACCTCAGTCAGCTGCCGGAGGTGGGCGTTCCCCGGCAGGATTCCGGGCTCCAGAATCGGGGGCGGACGACGGCCTACAGCATCTCCTATGGAACTCTCTTCTCCAATCTCCCCAGCAGCGAAGATGCCCAACCGGCCTCCATCATGACAGGCGCCTTCATCCTTTCTTCTCAAGTCTTCAGCGGGTACGACCGCTTTATTCTGGACGGGGGAGCCTACACCGCCCTCCCGGAGGTCAGCCGCCGCGCCCTGCGGGACATCGCCCAAGACGCCGGGCTCACCGACCTTTCTCAGGCGGATTTGCCCCAAGCCGTGGCGGATTTTGTCCGGGATTCCGCTCGGTATGATTTAAACACTCCCCGCATGCCCTCGGACCAGCAGGATTTCGCCTCCTGGTTTCTCACCCAGAGCGACACCGGCTACTGCGTCCACTTTGCCGCCGCCACGGCGGCCATGCTCCGAGCCCTGGACATCCCGGCCCGCATGGTCACCGGCTACCTGGTGGATGCCAAGGCGGACGCTTGGGTGGAAGTAACCGGCGAAAACGCCCACGCGTGGGCGGAGTACTACAGCCTGGGTGTGGGTTGGGTTCCCCTGGAGGCCACTCCGCCTGACGGCGTAGCCTCCACCCTCCACGGTGAAGCGCCCACAGCTCCGGAGCCCCAACCGGACACCAACCCGGCAGATGGGGAGCCCTCCACCCACGAGGCGGCAGTAACAACGAAACCCGCCCAGGAGCCATCCCCTGACTCCCCCTCCCAGCCGCTGAAGCTCCCCGGATGGCTCCTCTGGGCGCTGGTTCTCCTGAGTCTGGCCCTTCTGCGCCGCCCGGCAACCCTCCTTCTGCGCCGCCGGGTGATGGACCGGGAACCCCCAAACCGCCAGCTTCTGCACCGGTGGCGTCTGGCCCTTCCTCTGTCCAAGCTCTTGCAGCAGTCTCCGCCGGAGGAAATGGAAGCCCTGGCCCTGAAAGCCCGATTCAGCCAGCACACCATAACCCGGCAAGAGCTAAAGAAACTGACCCACTGGCAGGCCGGCCTGACTTCTGCACTCCGAAAGGCTCCCTGGTGGAAGCGGCTGTATGCCCGGTGGATCCGCATTCTGACATAAAAACAAGATGGGAGGCCCTGACGTGAATGAAAAAATTCTAGTGGTTGACGACGAGCAGGAAATCGGGGAGCTGGTGGGGCTGTACCTGAAAAACGAAGGATACACCGTCTTCTCCTGCACTTTGGGCGCCGAGGCTCTGGCCTGTGTGGAGCGGGAGGATCTGTCCCTGGCCATTTTGGACGTCATGCTCCCGGATATGACGGGCTTTGACCTCTGCCGCCGGATCCGGGAGACGCACATGTTCCCCATTGTGATGCTCACCGCCAAGGTGGAGGATATGGACAAAATCACAGGCCTCACCCTGGGGGCGGACGATTACATGACCAAGCCCTTCAACCCCCTGGAGCTGGTGGCCCGGGTGAAGACGCAGCTCCGCCGCTACACCACCTATAACGTGGCTGCGGAGAGCCGGAAGCAAATCTATGACTTTGCCGGTCTGTACATCTGCCGGGACAACCGGAAATGCAGCCTCTACGGCCGGGAGCTGGCTCTCACGCCGCTGGAATTCGACATCCTCTGGTACCTGTGCGAGCACAAGGGCACCGTCGTCTCCTCTGAGGTGCTGTTTGAGGCAGTGTGGGGCGAAAAGTACCTGGACAACAACAACACGGTCATGGCTCACATCGCCCGCCTCCGGGAAAAGATGGGAGAACCCAGCCGCAAGCCCAGGTTCATCAAAACCGTCTGGGGGGTTGGCTACACCATTGAGTAATCCGAACACACATCATCGGGCCAGCCGCCTGACCCGGCGGCTGCTGGGTCAATATTTGCTGGCCGTGACTGGATTTCTGGCGGCCCTGGGAGTTGGCGTTCTACTGGCATGGCGCATTTGCCGCCTCTTCATCTGGCAGGCATCGGACCCCCTGTACCAGATGCTGTCCTTTGTACAGGATTACATCCTGGTTTTCCTGGGCGGTGCATTTCTCCTGGGCTGGGCCGGGATCACCTACCGCTTCATTTCCCGGCCCCTTCGGTATCTGGATCAGGTGGCTGCAGCCGCCGGGAAGCTGGCTCACCCCAGTGAGGAGCCCATTGTGCTGCCAGAGGACTTGGCACAGACGGAGTATGAGCTGAACCAGGTGCGCCTGCGCGCCCTCCGGGACGCCCGGGCCGCTCAGGAGGCAGAGCAGCGGAAAAACGACCTGATTGTCTACCTGGCCCACGACCTCAAGACCCCTCTCACCAGTGTCATTGGCTACCTCACCCTCCTCTGGGACGAGCCCCAGATCTCCCAGGAGCTGCGGGCCAAATACACCGGCATCGCCTTGCACAAGGCTCAGCGTCTGGAGGACCTGATCAATGAATTTTTTGACATCACCCGGTTCAGCCTGTCCCACCTGGCCCTGGCAAAACAAGAGGTGAACCTGACCCGCATGCTGGAGCAGATGACCTATGAGTTTCAACCCGCCCTGGCTGAAAAGCGCCTGACCTGGACGCTGCAGCTGGCCCCCAACGTGCACGTCTTCTGCGACCCGGACAAGCTGGAGCGGGTATTTGACAACCTGTTCCGAAACGCTGTGCACTACAGCTACGGGCAAACAGCCATTACCCTTCATTTGGAGCAACAGGGGGAGCAAGCATCTGTCCGGGTGGAAAACCGTGGCAAAACCATCCCGCCGGAGAAGCTGAGCCAGATTTTTGAGCAGTTCTTCCGTCTGGATTCCGCCCGGGGCACTACCACAGGCGGAGCCGGCCTGGGCCTGGCCATCGCCAAGGAAATTGTAGAGCTTCACGGCGGAACCATCGCCGCCGAAAGTCAGGACGAGCACATTGCCTTTACCGTCTGCCTCCCTCGTGCCCTTCAGAAAAATGTATGATTTTCGTGAGAAAGCCATGAGATCCATGGCAGAAAAAGCGAAAACAAGGAAGTCCCCGCTGTGGTATGATAGACATGCCAGGCGGGGACTTTTCCTGCATCCATCACCACCTTCCTCTACCGCCAGGCATATGGGCATAGCCAAGCCCACACTGGCACGGCTGCGCCGTGCCGGTTGGACGCAGTGCACTCTCAGCTGTACCCACACACCCCAAGACAATCAGGAGGTTCTTACAAATGACACGCCGGCGTATGACCCAAATCTTCCCATGGCTTCTCCCCCTGCGCAGGTGGCAGCGGCGCTTCTGCTTTTACGCCAAAATGGGGTGGGACGGCATCCCCTACGCCACCTGCCGGGAAAGGCAGGAGCTGCCATATCCCCTCTTTGAAACCAGCTGCCCCATGTACAACCGGGAGACCGGCTTTGACATGGTGTACCAGGAGAACAAGGTATTCAACCTGAAGCTGGCAGCTGCCACCCTGGACCATCTGCTCATCCGCCCCGGGGAAACCTTCTCCTTCTGGCGCTTGGTGCGGTATGCCGACCGGGATACCCCTTACCGGGAGGGCCTGGCTGAGGTAGACGGAAAGCTCACCGTCCTGAAGGGAGGCGGTCTGTGCCAGCTGAGCAATCTGCTGTGCTGGATGTTTTTACACACTCCCCTCACCCTGACCGAGCGTCATGGGCACCAGGTCAAGGATTTTCCCGAGCCACCCAGCGATGCCCCCCTTGGCGTAGACGCCACGGTAGCCGAGGGCTGGCTGGACCTGCGTGTCCGGAATGACACAGAGGTCACCTTCCAAATTGCCATTTCCTTTGACCAAGCTCACATCACCGGCCGGGTGTACACCGCCCGGGATCTGGGCCTCACGTATGAGGCCATCAACGAAAACCTGGTGTACTACCGCCAAAATGGAAGGGTGTACGAGGGAGTGGACGTGGTGCAGCGCGCCATCGACACCTCCTCCGGCATTTGCGTGTCCACCCGGCGGATGTACCGGAATCAATGCGAAATCGGCTACCGGTTGCCAGCCGGTACGGTGGTGCAGGAGAAAGGATGAGACATATGAAACAAAAACCCATTGCCGTCCTCTTTGGCGGCCGTTCCCCGGAATATGAGGTCTCCCTGGCCTCTGCGGCAGGCGTGCTGGAACACATGGACCGGCGGCGGTACCTTCCCGTGATGGTGGGCATCACCCAACAGGGAGAGTGGTACCACTTTACCGGCAGCATCGGGCAAATCGCCGCCGGCGCCTGGCAAAGCGGACCGGACTGCACCCCGGCCCTCCTCTCCCCCAACCCCAAGGACCGAAGTCTTCTGGTATTTCGGGAGGGAGCGGTGACGCCCATTCCCCTGGACGGGGTGTTCCCCATCCTCCACGGTAAAAACGGGGAAGACGGCACCGTTCAGGGCCTGTGCCAGTTGGCAGGGCTTCCCGTGGTGGGCTGCGGCGTCCTGGCCTCGGCGCTGTGTATGGATAAGGACCGGGCCCACCGGCTGGTCCGGGCAGCAGGCATTCCGGTTCCCGCCTCCTTCTCCCTGGAGCCCGGCTTCTGCCAGGAGGATGCCCTCCGCCTGGCCGGGGAGACCGGCTATCCCCTCTTTGTGAAGCCCGTCCGGGCAGGCTCTTCCTATGGAGTCTCCAAGGTGTACAAGCAGGAGCATCTGCTCCCTGCCATTTCCGCCGCCCTTCGGTACGATGACCGGGTGCTGGTAGAAGCCTGCATCAACGGCTCCGAAGTGGGCTGCGCTGTGATGGGGACGCACACCCTCATCACCGGAGAAATCGATCAGATCTCCCTGGGCAGCGGCTTTTTTGATTACACCGAAAAGTACAATCTCATTACGGCGAAAATCCACGTGCCAGCTCCCATCCCGGCAGAAACTGCCGCGCGTCTCAAGGAAACGGCAAAAAAAATCTACCGGGTCCTGGGCTGCTCCGGCTTTGCCCGGGTGGACATGTTCCTCACCGGTTCCCGGGAAATCCTCTTCCATGAGGTCAACACCATCCCCGGCTTCACCCCCCACAGCCGGTTTCCCAACATGATGGAGGCCGCCGGTATACCCCTGCAGGAGGTGATCACCCGGGCCATTGAGGAGGCGGTGGTCCTGTGAAGCCCATGCGGGAGCGAATCACCGAGTACAGCAAGGGGGACAATCTGGACCTGTTCTGGCGGCTCTTCCGCCTGCGGGAGCGGAGCGGCAGCAGGCTGGTCACCGGCCTTCTCACCTTGGTCCTGAGCCGCATGGCCCGGCGGCACGGGGGCTACGTGGGGAAAACTGCGGTGATTGAGGGTTTCCTATCCCTACCCCACGGCCTTCACGGCGTCTACATCTCCCGTTATGCCAGAATTGGTTCCGGCTGCCGGATTTATCAAAACGTCACCATTGGTGAGGTGGAGGGAAAGGCCCCGCAAATTGGCCGAAACTGCCTGATTGGGGCCGGAGCCGTGGTGGTGGGCGGCATCCGGATCGGAGACGGCGTCAAAATCGGCGCAGGGGCCGTGGTCCACACCGATGTGCCGGCCGGCTCCACCGTCGTAGCCCCGCCGCCTCGTATCATACGAAGGGAGTGATTCCCATGGAAGGACACCGCGCTTGGGTTGCGTTAAATCTGGAGCATCTCCGGCACAATGTAGCGGCCCTACAGGCTCTGCTGCCCCCAGGCTGCCGCCTTATGCCGGTGGTCAAGGCCAACGCCTACGGCCACGGCGCTGTGCCCATAGCCCGGGCCCTGAGCCGCCTGGGCATCCGGTCCTTTTGCGTGGCCACGGCGGAGGAGGGAGCGGAGCTGCGGCGGCATCACATCCCGGGAGACATTTTGATTTTGGGCTTCACCCCTGTGGAGGAGCTCTCCCTGGTCCGGCGATACGACCTGGTTCAGACTGTGGTAGACTGGGACTATGCCAGGCAGCTGAACCGTCTGGGCGCTCCCATTCGCGTTCATGTGGCCGTTGACACCGGCATGCACCGGCTGGGGGAGCGGTGGGAAAATCTGGAACGCATCTGGGCCATATTCTCCATGGAGCACCTCCAGGTGGAGGGGATGTTCACCCACCTGTGCGCCGACGACACAGACAAGCCCCAGGACCGTGCCTTCACTGCAGCCCAGGCAAGGGCCTTTGAACTGGTGGTCCGGCAATTGCGTGAGCGGGGGATCCGTCCCCCTAAAATCCACCTCCTGGGCAGCTACGGGCTTCTCAATTACCCCTTCCTGGGCGGGGATTACGCCCGGGTAGGCATGGCCCTGTACGGCGTGCTCAGCACCGGGGAAGATACCCGGCGCTGGGGAGCCCAGCTGCGGCCGGTGCTGTCCCTTCACGCCAGGCTCTCCACCCTGCGGACCCTATATCCGGGGGAACATGCAGGCTACGGTCTGGATTTCACCGCGCAAAGAGAAACGCGCATGGCCGCCCTGACCATCGGCTACGCCGACGGCCTCCCCCGCGCCCTCGGCTCCGGCGTTGGCAGCGTGCTCATCCATGGCAGACGCGCCCCCATTCTGGGCAGAATCTGCATGGATCAGACCCTGGTAGACGTCACAGAGATTCCGGAAGCCCGGGCCGGGGACACCGCCGTTCTCCTGGGCGCTTCCGGTCAGGAGGTGATCTCTGCCTGCGACGTCGCCAGACAGGTCGGCACCATCGCCAATGAAATCCTAAGCCGCCTGGGTCCCCGCCTGGAGCGCCGGACCGTCTGCGAACCCGTCCCCCAAAGGGCATATGCCCACAGCTAGGGTGCGCACCGTTCAGCGTTCAACATGCAGCTAGGTAGGGCGCGGCCTCCCGGACGCACCCTACTCCCTCAGATGGGCAAACGCGGAAATCACCATAGTACACCCTTGCAGGGGCGCACCGTGTGCGCCCCTGCAACACCTTTGCGCTACCTTGACTGCTCCCAGCGTTCACCTGAGCTCCACACACGCTTGCAAAAGGAATCCCCTTGTCCAAGACAGACGGAACAAATACCCAGCGCCGTGCATACAATCCCTCCCGGGGGGTGCTGCAGAGGGGCTGTCGGAATCCACCCGCTTTTCCAGCTGCCTCCTTGTACGTTTCCCTGCCCCAAATTTGGGAAATTGTGAAAATTTACAATTTCTTTCCAAATCGCTCCTCTTGCAATTGAAACGGAACGTGGTATACTTTCATGTAGAAAAATAGCGAAATTGAGGTTTTTAGCATGGGTAACTGTTTCCCTGCGGGGATTGACATCGGCTCCACTACGGTGAAGCTGGTGATTTTAGATACAAACGGGCAGATTCTTTTCGGGCAATACCGCCGCCACCGGGCCCATACCCAGGAAACCCTGGCCCAGCTTCTGAGGGAAGCCAGGCAGCAGCTGGGCCCCTGCAGCCTGCGGGTGGGGATCACCGGCTCCGGCTCCATGAATCTGGGCAAGGCCATGGACATTGGCTTCGTCCAAGAGGTGGTGGCCGTGGCTTCCAGTTTGGAGCGGGTGGCGCCCCAAACCGACGTGGCCATTGAGCTGGGGGGCGAAGACGCCAAAATCATCTATTTCCGGGGCGGCCTGGAGCAGCGGATGAATGGCGTGTGTGCCGGCGGCACCGGCTCCTTCATCGACCAGATGGCCTCCCTGTTGCAAACTGACGCCACAGGTCTGAACCGGGAGGCCGCCAGCTACCGGGAAATTTACCCCATTGCCGCCCGGTGCGGCGTCTTTGCCAAGTCGGATATTCAGCCCCTCATCAATGAAGGGGCCACCCTGCCGGACCTGGCCGCCTCCATCTTCCAGGCCGTGGTGAACCAGACCATTTCCGGCCTGGCCTGCGGCAAGCCCATCCGGGGCTGCGTGGCCTTTTTGGGCGGCCCCCTCCACTTCCTGCCGGAGCTGAAGAAGGCCTTCATCCGCACCCTGCATCTCACACCGGAAAACGTGGTGGACCCGGAAAATTCCCACCTCTTCGCCGCCATGGGCGCTGCCCTGGAATCCGGTGAGGCGGAGCCCCGCTCCCTGGACGGACTCATCTCCCAGCTGGAGCAGGGGGTGCAAATGGCCTTTGAGCTGAAGCGGCTGCCTCCCCTCTTCCAGAGTCAGGAGGAATATCGCGCCTTCCAGGCCCGCCACAGCCGGGCCAGGGTACAGACCGCCCCTCTGGAGCGCTACCGGGGAAATTGCTACCTGGGCATCGACGCCGGGTCCACCACCACCAAGCTGGCTTTGGTCGGCCAGGAGGGGGAGCTCCTGTGGTCCTTCTACGCAGGCAATCAAGGCTCGCCCATCCAGACCGCCATCCGGGCCATGGGTCAGTTGCAGCAAAAGCTGCCGCCGGAGGCTAAAATTCTCCGCACCTGCTCCACCGGCTACGGCGAGACCCTGCTGAAGTCCGCCTTCTGCCTGGACGAGGGGGAGGTGGAGACCATCGCCCACTACCAGGCCGCCGCCTTCTTCGATCCGGAGGTGGACTGCATTCTGGACATCGGCGGTCAGGACATGAAATGCATCAAAATCCGGAACCACTCCGTAGACACCATTCTCCTGAATGAGGCCTGCTCCTCCGGCTGCGGCTCCTTCCTTGAAAACTTTGCCAATTCCCTGGGCTACACCGCCGCCCAGTTCGCCCAGGAGGCTCTCTTTGCCTCCAATCCCATCGATTTGGGCACCCGCTGCACCGTATTTATGAACTCCAACGTGAAGCAGGCTCAGAAGGAGGGGGCGTCCCTCCAGGACATTTCCGCCGGTCTTGCCTACTCCGTCATCAAAAACGCCCTGTATAAGGTGATCAAGCTGGCCGACGCCAGGGATCTGGGCCGGCACGTGGTGGTCCAGGGCGGCACCTTCTACAACCAGGCGGTACTGCGGGCCTTTGAGCGCATCGCCGGAGTGGAGGCCATTTGCCCCGACATCGCCGGTATCATGGGCGCCTTTGGCGCAGCCCTCATCGCCCGGGACCGGTATCAGGGGCAGCAAAGCACCATGCTCCCCATTCCGGAAATCCTGGCCCTTACCTACACCACCGCCACCACCCGCTGCGGCGGCTGCTCCAACCGCTGTATGCTCACCATCAATCAATTCCCCGGCGGCCGCCGCCACGTCACCGGCAACCGGTGTGAGAAGGGCCTGGGCGGCGGCGTCTCCCAGGACAAGGGGCCTAATGTGGTGGACTACAAGCTGGAGCGCATGTTCGCCTACCCGCCTGTGCCCGTTGACCAGGCCCCCAGAGGCCGGATTGGCATCCCCCGGGTTCTCAATATGTACGAAAATTACCCATTCTGGGCCACCTTTTTCCGCCTCCTGGGCTTCTCCGTGGTGCTCTCCCCCCGATCCACCCGGAAAATCTATGAGCTAGGCATGGAGTCCATCCCCTCCGAGTCCGAGTGCTACCCCGCCAAGCTGGCCCACGGCCATGTACAGTGGCTGGTAAATCAAGGAATCCGAACCATTTTCCACCCCTGTGTCTTTTACGAACACCAGGAGACCCCAGGAGCGCAGAATCATTACAATTGTCCCATCGTGGTATCCTATCCCGAAAACCTAAAAAACAATGTAGACGCCGTCACAGAGGGCGGCATCCACTACATACGTCCCTTCATCGCCATGACCGACGAACGCACCGCCGCCGCCCGGCTGGAGCGGCTGTGCCGGGAAACCTGGGGCATCCCCAGTGCAGAAACCCGCCGGGCTGTTCACGCCGCCTGGAACGAGCAGCGCCGGGCGAAGGAGGACGTGCGGGCCAAGGGCCGGGAGGCCCTCCAGTGGATGGAGGAGCACCGCCGCCGGGGCATCGTCCTGGCAGGCCGCCCCTATCACATAGACCCGGAGATCCACCACGGCATCCCCCAGCTCATCGCCTCCTATGGCCTGGCGGTCCTCACCGAGGATTCCATTCCCGTGGATTTCACCCCCGGGCGGCCCCTTCGGGCCAATGACCAGTGGGTTTACCACTCCCGGCTCTACACTGCGGCGGAGTTTGTCCGGACCCGGAAGGACCTGGAGCTCATCCAGCTCAATTCCTTTGGCTGCGGTCTGGACGCGGTAACCACAGACCAGGTGGCGGAGATTTTGGAGGCCAGCGGCAAGCTGTACACCGTCCTCAAAATTGACGAGGTGTCCAACCTGGGCGCGGCCCGAATTCGGGTCCGGAGCTTGCTCGCCGCTATGAACATGCGGGCCCGCCAAGGCATGGTTCCCCATCCCCAGCCGGTCCCCTACCGCCGGACCGTATACACCCGGCAGATGCAGCAGGAGGGCTGGACCATTCTGGCGCCCCAGATGTCCCCCATCCATTTCTCCCTCCTGCAGCCGGTGTTCCGGCGCCATGGATACCACGTGGAAATCCTGGATAATGACAACCGGGCAGCCATTGACACGGGGCTCAAATTTGTCAACAACGACGCCTGCTTCCCCTCCATCACCGTGGTGGGGCAGATCATGAGCGCCATTACCTCCGGGAAGTATGACACCGATCACCTGGCCGTCCTCATGACCCAAACCGGCGGCTGCTGCCGGGCCAGCAACTACGTGGGCTTCATCCGCCGGGCTTTGGATAAGGCGGGGCTGTCTCACATTCCTGTCATCTCCCTCAACGCCAACGGCATGGAAAAGAACCCCGGCTTCCGGTTTACGGTGCCCCTGATCCTGGACGCCGCCCGGGCCTTGGTATATGGGGACCTGTTCATGCGCTGCCTGTACCGGGTCCGTCCCTACGAGCGCACCCCCGGCAGCGCCAACGCCCTGCACCGGTCCTGGGAGAAGCGCTGCATCGATTCCCTCACCGGTCCCCACTCCGGCCGGGAGTTTCCCACCCTCTGCCGTCAGATTGTGGAGGATTTCGACGCCTTCCCCATAGACGAAGCCCTGCGCAAGCCCCGGGTCGGGGTGGTGGGGGAAATTCTGGTGAAGTACATGCCTCTTGCCAACAACCACCTGGTGGACCTGCTGGAGCAGGAGGGGGCGGAGGCCATTGTGCCGGACCTCATGGACTTCCTGAATTACTGCGTCTACAATGCCGGGTACAAGCACGAATTTCTGGGCGGCACCTGGCGCAGCGCCAAGGTGGGAGACCTGGCGGTGAAGGCCATTGCCAGGATTCGCCGGCCTGCCATCCAGGCCCTGAAGGCCAGCCGCCGCTTTGACCCGCCCCTGCCCATTGCCCAGGTGGCGGAGTACGCCAAGCCCTTTTTGTCCGTGGGCAACCAGTACGGCGAGGGGTGGTTCCTCACTGGCGAAATGGTGGAGCTGATCCACTCCGGCGCGCCTAACATCGTCTGCATCCAGCCCTTCGCCTGCCTGCCCAACCATGTGGTGGGAAAGGGCGTCATCAAGCTTCTGCGGAAGACCTTCCCCCAGGCCAACATCGTGGCCGTGGACTACGACCCCGGCGCTTCCGAGGTTAACCAGCTCAACCGCATTAAGCTGATGCTGGCCACCGCCAGGAAAAACCTGACGGCCAGCGCCCAAACCCCGGACCCCGTCTCCCTTTCCTAGCCCATGCATCCGCTGAAGCCCCCTGACTGAGCCACAAAACACCCGCTCCACAGCCGCCTCTCCAGGCAACCTGTGGAGCGGGGCATCCAGGCGCCCAGCATGAAGGTTTTTATCCGGCTTCTAAATGCCCCTGAAATTTCTGCCGGTTCCGTGCTCCGCCACAAGGTCCTTTCTGGAAAGGAGCATGTCTTCGACGAAATGGCCCAAAAGCTGGAGCATGTAACTCCGAAGCAGCGAAAAGCAGCGTGGGATATCCTGGATGCTGATATTAAAAATCTGGACTCATGAGCCCGCAAGCTGTTGAGCCGAAAAAAGGGCGTGCTGCAAAACAGGTCATTTTGCAACACGCTCTTTTTCAGCCAGTTCATCGCGCAGGGGCATGCAGAGACTCTGTAGGGGCACACCTTGCGGGCCTCTACAGGGTTGGACCGTAGCTCCCCCCTGCCCCCGAAGCGCAGGGAGCTCGTCGGAGCGGTACGCGTATGTGCCGGGGAGCGGCGCTTTCACACCTTTAGAGGCTTTCCATTGAGGGCTGCATAGGTCAGGCGCTCTCCGGTGTAGGACAGCTTCAGGGAGAAGAATGGAACCTGCTTCCACATCAGGTCCAGGAAAATCCGGTCCCCCTCCCATTTGGGGAGCTGATCCAAAAACTCCCGGTCCACCCACTGCAGATCTCCCTCGTCACAGGTCCGGAGGTCTCCGGTGAAGCCCTCCGCCTGGAACAGGTGCATATACTCCCCCTCCCAGGTATCTGACACAAAGGTCACCAGGCCGCAATACCGGAAGTCTGTCAGGGTCAGGCCGGTCTCCTCCCAGGCCTCCCGGAGCAGGCACTCCTCAGGGCTCTCCCCCTCCTCGCACTTGCCGCCAATGCCGATCCACTTGTCATGATTCAGGTCATGCTCCTTTTTGACCCGGTGGAGCATCAGAACCTGGTCTCCCCGGGTGATGTAGCACAGCGTCGTATTCTTCACACCACCGCCCCCTTCTGAATCAGCCGGATGGCCCGGTGAAGGTTCTCCACCTCCACGGTCTCATGGCCCTCCTCCTTCTCCCCGTCCAGGGTCCAGGGCATTTCGGGGTTGGCCGTCACCGTAAGGCAGCTGGCGCTGCAGAAGGTGAGCATAGGGGTGTCATACCGCTGCCCGGTCAGGGCCTGGATGCAGCCCATGAGCTCCACAGCATCCTTGGGCGGGCGGATCAGCATCAGTTCAAACTTCCCGTCCTGCATGTCCACCACGCTGGGGTCCAGGGTCAAAATGCCTCCCACAGAGGTGGAGTTGCTGATGGCGCCGAAAATATAATCTCCCTCAAAGCTGCCGCTGTCTGTTTGAAATGCCACATGCTCCTTGGGAATCTGGAACAGCTCCTTGGCCCCCTGGAGCACATAAGCCACATGTCCCAGGGCATTTTTCACGCTCTGGGGCGTGGAATAGGAGGCCTTGGTAAAGGCCCCGAAGGAGGCCACGTAGGAAAAATACCGGTCCCCAAATCGTCCCACGTCATAGGGCACGGGATCTCCGTCCACAATCACCTGGGCCGCCTGAAGCACGTTGGTGGGCAGCTTCAGGGAATTGGCAAAGTCGTTGGTGCTGCCGCAGGGAATATAGCCCAGAGGCAAGTCCAATCCGCTGCGCAGAAGGCCCGTCACCGTCTCATTGAAGGTGCCGTCTCCACCGGCACAGACCACCAGATCCGCACGTCCGGCCATGGCCTCCACAGCCCGGGCCCCGTCCCCGGGACCGGCAGTCATGTGGACCGTCACCTCATAGCCCCGGCCATTGAACAGGGACAAAATATCCGTCAGGAACCGGTTGGCCCGCCGCATACCGGCGTAGGGATTCATCACAAAAAGCAGCTTTTTCACAGCGCCCTCCTCCTTTTCAAAACCTGTGGGGAACCGTCACGCCCGGGGAATCGGGCGGCCCAGAAGGGCCTCGAAGGTGGGCAGCAGCCCCTTCCCGTCCGGGTGGAACCTGGCGTTTTGGGCCATGTCATAGCCTGGGAGGTTGTTCCCCTCCACCAGAACCGGCCCATCCGGCGTCACAGCCACGTCCCAGCCGATGTAACCCAGCCGGGGCTCCACCTGAGCCGCTTGGCAACACAGCTCCACCGCCTCCCGGAAGAAGGGCAGCCGGTAGCCCCGGAATGCAACCCCTGTGACAGGATGACGGTCGTAATACAGACCCGTCTGGTCGCAAAACGCCGGAAATTCCAGCTCCCCCTGGGGGCCTACCAGGGTATACATACCGCCGCTGGAGATGTTATCCACATGTCCCTGTCCACTGCCCACACGCAGCAGGGCATAGACAAATTTCGCCTCTCCCCCGGCCAGGAGGGTCACCACCCGCAGGGTGTTGACGCTTTGGGGACACAGGCGGGAGACCTCCGGGTGCTGCCGGATGGCTTCCTCCACCAAAAACTGACCGTTCTCTGTAAGCCGCCGGTGCAGGGCCTCAAAATCCGTATCCGGGCCGGGCTCCAGCCGCTCTACCCCCTTGCCCCCAAATTCGCCGTGGGGCTTGGCAAACACCACCCCGCAGTCCTGGCAAAGCCGGGCCAGCTCCTGAGGCCCTGCCTCCCGCAGGTCCAGCCAGCGGCGGCCCAGGAAGGCCCCATACCGCTGCAAAAACTGGAACTTGTCGTTGAGCAGGGGGTAATAGGCAGCGTCGTTGACCATCCGGGCCAGGGAGACGTTGTGGTTCATGGTCATAAAGGTCTTCCGGTTGGCCCCCCGGTTTCGGGCAAAGCCAAAGACGTGGTAATCCAGGTAGCCCACCCCATAGCGCAGGGTGCACCAGACCATATCGCACAGGAGAAACAGCCGGTTCTTTCCCGTCTCCTGATGAATGGCCTGGATATTTTGATTCATACGCCGCAGGCTGGCGTCCTTCAGCCGGCGGCCAAAAATGGCAAGCTTCGTCCCGAGTCCCATGGTTCTGTGCTCCCTTCCCTCCGGACGGGCCGTCCGGGGAACATGTTATTTTTATTGTACCACGCTGGTCAAGAGGCACAAAGAATCTGCCCCAAAGCGGTTTCAATCGATCCGCTTTGGGGCAGATTCGGTTCTGCTCGTCAGCCGTGCTCGCCCACCAGGAAGCAGACGCCGGGGGTCTCCAGCCCCCGCAGACGGTACTCGTAGGCCTCCATGGCCTCCTTCCAAAAGGCCGGGGGAGTCTCGCAGCCCAGCAGCTGCAAAAGGTACTGGGTGAAGCGGGGATTTAACACCAAAAACGGCCCCAGCAGATAGGTGGCAAAGAAGTTCTTGTAATGAATGCCCTCCACCCTGGCCTCGGGGTAAATGCCGTAGCCTCCCGTAACCTGGAGGAAGGGATGGGGAAAGTCTCCATAGGAAAAGGAAAACTGGGACCTGGCCCCTACGATTTTCATGTCCCCAAAGGTACCCAGAAACATGGAATTGTGCCGGTGCTCCATATCCCGGACGGCGTGGCAGGGGAACAGGCCCAGCGCCGGAATCTGCCGCTTCCCCTCCTGAATGTAGGTTCCGAACAGCTCCAGAGCATTGCCCGTGGCCAGCAGCACCCCGCCGGACTCCACATATTGCCGCAGCACACCGGCATGGGGCAAGAGCCGCCGGATGGCCAGCTCCTGATGGGACTCTGACATGGAGCCCAGATAGATGAGGTCCACCGGCTCCTTTGTAAACCGGGGCGTCTCCAGGTTCCCGGTGCGCACAAGCTCCGCCTCCGGCATAGAGGCGGCCAGATACTGAATGTTGCCATTGTCGCCATACAGGTTGCACAGCTCCGGGAACAGCACCTCAATTTTCACAACCCGCTCCCCTTTCCGCCCGAATGCGGGACTTCACCAGATCCCGGATTTTGCGTCCCCGGGAGATGGCGTTGACATCGTGAAGAATATAAATCTTGTCAATCCCCGTGGTGTCCACATAGTCCGCCGTGTCCAGCTCCTGGCGCAGGCAGACAATTTTCTCTGCCGGAACCCCGGCCAGCAGCAGCCGCAGCCGGTGGTCCAGGTACCGGGCCCCACCCAGGACAATTTTCTGAATGCAGTCCTGGCAGAGGAACTCATAGTCCGTGTCATAAATCCAGGAAATCGTCTCCGTCTTCAGGGGGCTGTCAAACACCTCGTCCAGAATGAGAATGATCTCCTTTCGGGAAGGGTCCTTGGCCAAAAATTCAAAGACTGTGGACACAGCGGTGGGATTCTGGCCCTTGGCAATGTGGGTAATCAGCTTGATGCCCCCCACCATCTCAAAGCTCTCCCGGGAGGTCAAAACCCGGGCGCCCTCCAGGCGCCTGCTCAGCCTGGAGGCTGGCACCCCCATATCCCGGAACAGGGCGATGACGGGAGCCAGATTATAGGCGTTGTGCAGGGACCAGGAGACCATGGGATAGGTATGCGTTCCCTCCGGATCCCGGAGGGTCATGCGGTGGCTCGCTCGGTCAATTTCCGACACCAAGTAGTCCCGCCTGGGGGCATGTAGGCCGCACTGCGGGCAGTAGAACTCCCCCATCTGGCGGTAATTCCGGTACCGGTACACCGGCTTCCCACCGCAGGACGGGCAAATCGAAAAGTCGTCCGCCCGGGCAGGCAGAGGGTCTGTGTGCTGATCCGCCACCCCAAACACCAGCCGCCGGTGACCCTCCCCCAAAAAGCAGCTCAGCGGGTCGTCCCCGTTGACAATCACAACGGAATGGGCCGATCCGGCCAGAGCCTCCTTCAGCCGGCCGGCAATATAGGCCGGGTGGGCATTGCGGAGCATCGAGTCCCGGGCCAGATTGCTGATCACCACATAGTCCGGCTGAAGCGCCGGGAGGTCCAGGGGTGAGATCAGCTCGTCCAATTCCACCACCACGGCGTCCTTAGTAGGGCGGTTGAAGAGGTCCACCGCGTCCAACAAGCACCGGGCCACACCTGCATGATGGTTGGCCCCCCAATCGTTGAAGGAGACGCTCTTCCCCTCCTTGCGAAGCACCCCGGCAATGAGGGCGGAAATGGTGGTCTTCCCGTTGGTCCCCGTGACCACAATGGTCAGCTTGGGCTTCGCCACGTATCGCAAAAAGTCCCCGTACAGCCGCATAGCGGCCATGCCGGGCTTATCGTTGCGCACATGTCCTGTGCGGCAGTACCAAAATAGAAAAAATTTGCCTCCCCACAGGGCGATGGCAAACCGGAGCCAATGCCATATTTTCATGTCTCCCCGTTTCCCTTTCTTCGTTCTTTCTCTGGGTGGATGAGAAGCATTTCCGCCTCAGGGGTGGCCCATGTCGTCCCTTACACGGACCGGCGAGACGCGAAAAAAACAGAAAAGCTTTCTCTAAGCTCATTATACAGCAAGGTCGTCCCCTTGGAAACCCGGCCTTGTCATTCTTCAGTAAAAATTAAGAATTTCTTGTCCTTTTTTGAAAAAACATTCTGATGAAGAAACCTGTCGAATCAAAGAAGCGGGGGCGCCTCAACATGTCCTTGAGGTACCCCCGCTTTTTTACGGCAGAATTTTGGAGGCTTTTAAATAGCGCTCCTCTTCGGAAAAAATGCAGCCGCAGTATTTCTGCATATAAAAGCCCAGCTCCCGCGCCCGCTCCTGACCTGCCCGGAAATAGGGGCGAAAATCCCGGTAGAGAAAGGTCACGCCGTACTCCACCGCTGCCCGCTCCGCCACCTCCTGCATGAGCTCATGCTTTTGATAGGGGCTGATGAACAGAGAGGAGGTAAAGCTGTCAAAGCCCCCCTCCCGGGCCTGTCGGGCCGCCTCAAAAAGCCGCATCTCATAGCACTTCACGCAGCGGCCAGAAATGTCCTCCGCCACAGTCCGCACAAAGGGCCGCAAACCATAATCGTTGCGCTCCAGTAGGGGCAGACCGATGGTTTCTGCATACTCCCGCAGGCAGTTCCGCCGGGCGCGGTACTCTGTAAAGGGGTGAATATTGGGATTATACCACAGCCCAGTCACTTCATACCCGTCTGTTCGCAAAACATCAATACATTGGTTGGCGCAAGGCGCACAGCAAATATGCAGCAAAGTACGCATAGCATCTCCTCACTTGTCCGCTTATTTTTTGCCAAGCGGGCCCGGAACATGCCGGGCCCGCTTTGTGCTTGGATGTTTATGAGTGGCAGGTTCTCAGCCCTGCTGCTCCAGGTAGCGCAGGAAGATGGTCGCCATCTGCGCCCGGGTTGCTGTGGCGGCGGGGCTCAGGGTGGTCACTTCTCCGTTCTCCACGCCCCGGATCAGGCCCTGGGACACCGCCCAGTTCATGGCCTGCCTGGCATATGGAGCCACCTGTTTCCCATCGGGGTAGC
>OGXX01001001.1_pt1 | contig 30084 bp, 30 predicted proteins | sample 1576301 | NCBI WGS metagenome assembly OGXX01 (sample SAMEA3541469, study PRJEB24748) | human gut metagenome | biome: human gut; feature: human-associated habitat; material: faeces | place: China | collected 2012
CGCGGGTGCTCGCTGCAAAGCGAGCTTCCGCGGGGGTGTCTTTTACGCGGTTCTCCGGTTTTTTTGATTCCGTATCCGCCGTTATCGCGCATGGCCTTTGCGTCCGCACCGCTGCCTGCTTTTCTCCGCCGCCTGTCGGCCGATTTCGACCGTCTGTCGCAAAATAGTGGACGTTTTTTCTCCGCTCCCTTATTATATGTCCATGGAAGGAAGGGGATCGGATGAAGATCGAAATCCAAATCGACGAGAGCTGCGACGAGCCGAAGATCGTCGTTATGACACACAGGGTGACCGAGGAAATCCGTGAAATCCTGAAAAAGCTTTCGGAAGATCCGTCCGAAATGCTGGCGGGCTTCCGGGACGAGCGGGCAAGCATACTTGAGCCCAACCAGATTTATCGGGTGTATGCCTCGGGCGGCAAGGTTTATGCCGAAGCGGATGGCGGACCCTATCTTCTCCGGATGCGGCTGTATGAAGCGGAGCAGCGCCTTGCAGGCCGTTCCTTCGTGCGAATATCAAACGGCGAGATCGTCAATCTGAAAAAGGTTCGGGGATTTGATCTGAGCTTTACGGGAACCATCTGTGTTTCTCTCGCAAACGGAACGGTTTCTTATGTTTCCAGGCGGTACGTTTCAAAAATCAAACAACTATTGGGATTGTGAGGCGGTAAAAGTGAAAAAGAAAACTATACGGCGCGGGCTGTTCGGATTACCCATAGGAATTACCATTGGATTTGTAATAACGCTGATTATTTCCGCCTGCGTTGGGGACGGATCTTTTTATCCTGTCACGCCGGAGCTCATCGGCGCAATGGGAAACGAGCTGAATGCGGTCATCTTGCAGACCGTACTGTGCGCAATTATGGGTGCAGGCTTTGCGGCGGCGTCGGTTATCTGGGAGCTTGATTCCTGGAGCCTTGCAAAGCAGAGCGGCATATACTTTCTGACCATCAGCATCATCATGCTGCCGGTCGCCTACTTTGCGAACTGGATGAAACACTCGCTTGCCGGTGTCCTCTCCTATGTGGGGATCTTCACGGCGATCTTTGTTGTTGTCTGGATCTCCCAGTACCTTCTCTGGAAGCGGAATATAAAGAGGATGAACGCCTTCGTCAGCGAGGAGGCCAAGCATCGCCGGAAATGAGCGCCTCCGCAAAAAGCAGCCGGCAAGCGTTCGGCCGGATCGCGGAAAACGGTCTCTTTTGCCAAACGTCCGCCGGAGAAAAGCGATCACAAAAAGCTGTGGGAAGCCATTCCTTCACGGATGAGCCTCCCACAGCTTTCTATTGGAATCGATATTAGGCAAAGATCATTCGCCGTTGCCGCGCACGGCCTTGAGCGCCTGCGCGAGCTGGTCCGGGCAGGACGTCGGCTTCATGCCGCAGCAGATGCCCTCGAGCCGGTCGATGACTTCGTTCACATCCATGCCCTCGCAGAGCTTCGCAACGCCCTGCGTGTTGCCGCTGCAGCCGTTGATGAACTGCACGTTGTGCACCTTTCCGTCTTCCACCTCGAAGAGGATCTTGCGGGAGCAGGTGCCCCGCGTCGTATATTCGTATGTCATGTCCTTATCTCCTTATCGAAAAACTAATATGCCTCGCAGAGTTTGTGCCCGCAGGCACAAATGAGTTCCCAATCATTTTCTCCGGCGGCGTGTACGTCGGAGAAAATTCCTCTCGGCTCGCAAACGTGCGAGCGTAAGCGAGTGCGCTGCGGCGAGCCGCAGCCTTTTCAAACGAACCCCTCAACGAAGTGGGGTTCGTTTGAGAGCGAAGTTCAAAGCAAGGTGCTGCCGTTGTAGCTGACGATGTTGACATCGGAAACGCCCTCGTTATCGAGCAGCGCTTCGAGCGAATCCATCTGCTTCTGGCTGAGCTTTGCCTCCACGACAAGCTCGGTCTCGGCGAGATTCATCGTGCGGCTCTTGAGCTTATATTTGCCGAGCGTGCCGAGCTTGGAGCGCACCGCGCTCTCCCCCTCCGGCGTATAGCGCATAACGACAAGATACGAGTTGGTGTGCAGCTTCCCGGAGAGCAGATTGAGCGCCAGGAAGAGCGCGCCGAGCAGCAGCGCCGCGAGAATGGCAACCGTGATGTACCCCGCGCCGGTGATGATGCCGATAACGATGCTCCAGAACATGAACACCGTGTCCATCGGATCCTTGATCGCCGTGCGGAAGCGGACAATGGAGAGCGCGCCGACCATGCCGAGCGAGAGCACGACGTTGGAGCGCACCGTCAAAATAGCGAGCGACGTGACCATTGAGAGCATCACGAGCGAGAGCGCAAAGCTCTTGCTGAAGCTGACGCCGCCGAAGGTCACGCGGTAGATCACCAGCACGAACAGACCCAGCACAAAGCTCAGCAGGAGCGTCGTGAGCAGCGTGCCGACGGAGATCGCGGTGAATTCCTCAACGAATTTGTTTTTGATGAGATCGGAAATGCTCATTGGTTTTTACCCCTCTTTATTCCAGAATGTCTAAGCATTTGGTGTACTTGGAAACGGCGCAGCGCTGCTTTGTCACGCCCTCGAGCAGCGCGCGGACCGGCGCTGGGAGGAACGCGTCGTACTTGACCTCCAGCACCGCCTCGCCCTCATCGAGCACCGGCACAGTGAGCGCGCGGTCGTCGAAAAGGTTGGTTTTGAACGGCGCGGTGCGAAGCTCCGTGTCGATCGTGACGCGGACGTTGCCCGTCGGATAGACGAACGGATACCGGACGTAATCGACCAGCACCGCGGGCTTCCAGCCGTTCTGCCGCAGCCGGGCAAGCTCTCGTGCGAGCTCTTCGGTATCGCGCAGCTCCTCGCCGCCGGTGAGGAACGCCTCCGCAAGCTCGCGGGAGATGCGCACCGATTCCTTGCCGGAGAAGTCGCCGTCCTTGCTCTTCTTTTCGAGCGTGATGCGCGAATCGTCCATGTTGTAAAACCGGATGCGGTACTTGGTGCGTTCCTTTACGCCCGCGATCTTCTCGTGATAGGCGCGGTAGTCGGTATCGTCAAAATAGAGACTGCGGATAAAGTAGCTGCCGTCGGTTCGGGCATGCGGGTCTGGCCGAAGCAGGGCGCGCAGCCGGTATTTCAAAAGCTCCGCCTCCCGCAGGGAGATGATGTATTTGATCTCGTGGCGTTTGATCTCTGCCATAGCTCTCCCCCCTTACCCGTTGGCCTTCCCCGGCGTGGGGGAAGCGCATTCGCGCCAGTCGGAGCCGATGCGCGCGAGTGAGGCGTCCGGCTCGGTCTGCGTGAGCTCCACGCGGTCGGCGGTGCTGCCGATCGGCGTTGTCAAAATCACGCTCTCGCCCGCGGAGAGGGCAAAGTCCGTGTGCAGCTCGCCCTGCGTCCGGTTTTTGCCGGAGGCGAAAATGATGTAATACTCGCCCGGCGCGAGCGTAATGTCCGGGATCCGCCAGCGTGCCGGCTCCTCCGGATCGTCGGAGAGATACCAGCCGTCGAGCGATACGCTCTCCGTTCCGGCGTTATAAAGTTCGATCCAGTCCGGCGAATCGCCGTCGGCATCCCGCAGACCGGCTTCGCTGCGGAGGCAGACCTCGGTGATCTGCACCGCAACGTCCCCGAAGCCGCGCGAGGCGGCAAAGGCGGCGTAGCCCTCTTCGGTGTTCGCAAAGCCCGGCGTCGGCCGGTTCGTGACGCACCACTCGCCCGAAACGCGGGCATACGCCGTGTCGTCCGCGAGGAACGGCGTCTGGATGCGGTCAAGCGCATTGCCGTCGGCGTCGGTCAGAATGACGCTCTCTCCGGCCTTGGCAAGCCGGATGGCGGCGTAGTCTGCGCCCTCCGTCCCGTCGCCGGAGCACCAGACGACCGTGAACGCGCCCGGCGCGAGCAGCGTTCCCTCCGGGAACGTGTAGCGCGCCTCGCCCGCCTTGTCGGTGAGGTGCATGCCGGAGAGATCGGCGGTCTCGGAGCCGGTATTTTCGATCTCGACCCAGTCGCAGAGCGCGCCGTTCGGCGCGGTGAAGAGCGTTTCCGCGGCCATGATCTCGCTCAGGCGCAGCGCGCCCGTGCCCTGTCCGGAGGCGGCCAGATACGCGGTGTATCCCTCGTCGGTGTTCGCATAGCCCGGCGTCGGCGCGGCGGAGACGGTAAAGCTGCCGTCGGTCTCCCGCACAATGGACGTATTCTTCCGGCAGCGGAGCGTTTCGATCTCGTCGAGCACCGTGTTGGCGCTGTTCATCAGCAGAAGCGTTTCCCCGCCGAGCCGCCGCAGCGAAAACGGCGCGTACAGCCCGCCGGATGTCTCCGGGTCGCAGTAGACGACGATGTACCCGTCCGCGGGGATCACCGTCCCGACCGGGAAGGCGTATTTGGCCTGCGTCACGTCGTCCGAAAGGCGGTAGCCGGAAACGTTGAAGGGCTTATCGGACGTATTGTGTATCTCGATCCAGTCGCAGATGCGCCCGTCAGCGTTCGGATACGCCGTGTTCGCGCTCATATATTCACTGATGCGCAGCGGGTGCTCCCCGCTCTGCACGCGGTCGCTGCCCGCGCCGCGCGAGAGCAGCAGCGCCGCGGCCAGCACCAGCGCGAACACCGCGAGCGAGGCGATGAGGATCGCGATCTTTGTTTTCTTTTTCACCGGAACCATAGCCGTGCTCCATTCAAAGAAAGAACTGTCATTCAAGTTGGATTTTACCCTATTTCTCCGCCGTTTTCAACCCCTCGGCGTTTATACGATCTGGAAGAGATAGAATTTCAGATAATCCGTCTCCGGCACGCCCCAGAGGATCGGGTGGTCGGGACTCTGCTGCCGCGCCTCGATCTGGCGGAGCTGTACGCTCGCGTCGCGCGCCGCGTCCGCAAGCATGGCGCGGAAAAGCGTGTCGGTCATAAAGTGCGAGCACGAGCACGTTGCCAGATACCCGCCCCGCGGCAATATCTGCATGGCGCGGCGGTTGATCTCCCGGTAGCCGCGCCGCGCGTTTTCTACCGTCGCGCCGCTTTTCGTGAAGGCGGGCGGGTCGAGGATGATGTAATCCCAGGGCTTTTCGCCGCTCTTTCCGAGCTCCGTGAGAAGCTCGAACACGTCCGCCTGCCGGAACTCCATGCGCCCTTCGAGCCCGTTTCTTTCGGCGTTGCGCCGCGCCTGTTCGAGCGCGGACGCGGACACGTCCACCGCCGTGACGCTCTCCGCGCCGCCGGCCGCGCAGTGGAGCGCGAATGCGCCGGTGTGCGTGAAGCAGTCGAGCACGCGCCGCCCATGGGCCAGCCGCCCCGCCGCCGCGCGGTTATATTTCTGGTCGAGGAAATAGCCGGTCTTCTGGCCGTTTATGTAGTCCACGTCGAAATAGATGCCGTTTTCGCAGATCTCTGCGTGGCCGGAGGGGTTTGTCTCCAGGCCGGGCGCGGCATACGGCCCCTTGCCGCAGGTCATGCCCTCCTTTTCGCGGATGAGCGATTCGTTGCGCTCATAGATGCACGATACGTTCACGCCGAGCGCCGCAAGCTCCTCGCGCAGCAGCGCATAGAGCATCGCGCGCCGCCGCTCGATGCCGAGCGAGAGCACCTCGCTCACGAGCACATCGCCGTAGCGGTCCACCGTCCAGCCGGGGAAGCCGTCCGCCTCGCCGAAGATGAGGCGGCAGGCGGCAAAGTCCTCGCCCATGACCTGCTGCCGGTAGGCGAGCGCATACCGGATACGGCGGCGGAAAAACGCCTCGTCCATTTTGTCGTTCGTGTTGCGCGAGAGAATGCGCACGCGGATGAGCGAGCGGCTGTTATAAAACCCCGCTCCCTGCCAGCGGCCCTTTTCGGTATATACGTCCACGATCTCCCCGTCCGGGCAGGGGCTTTCTTTCGTGAGCACCTCCCCGGCGAACACCCAGGGATGCCCGCCGCGCAGAGCGCGCGCGGCCTTTTCCGTAACGGTAACGCTTGCAAACGGTCTTTCCATCGTCTGTCCTCCTGTGTGGTAACGGGTCATTATACAATATAATTCCTCGTTTGGCGAGAGAAAGTTGCGGCGTATGAAAGAATAAGCCGCTGGACATCGATCCGATATCCAACGGCTTATCCTTTGTAAAAAAGAGGAGAAAGAGAAGAAGAAAAAGAGAAACATGAAACAGGCGGTTTCTTGCGAAGTTTCCACCAGAGCATTTGTAATTGAACACAATCCCCATCATGTTCTAATAACAAACACATTTTTATTGGTTCGCCCTTTTCGGTTCATATACTACCACGTTTCGTCAAATAACGCAACCATTTCTTTATTAATGTTTTGTGAACTTTCCCGCCGTGCGCCGGAGCTTGACAGCGTTTTTTCCGCGCTTTATTATTATAGTGTATCTTCTCCCCGAAAGGCAGGGCAAAGCATGACGAACATTCTCGTCGTTGAAGACAACGCCGGGCTGCGGCGGCTGATCGGCATCCATCTCCGCCGCGCCGGATATGAGGTATCGGAGGCCGCCGACGGGCAGGCGGCACTCGATCTTTTGGAGCACAGCCGCGTGCATCTCATCATCACCGACGTGATGATGCCCCGGCTCGACGGCTACGGGCTCATCCGCGAGCTGCGCGAAGCGGGCGACACGACGCCGGTGCTGATGGTAACGGTAAAGAACTCCTTTGACGATATGCGCACCGGCTTTCACGCCGGGGCAGACGACTATCTCACAAAGCCCGTGAATTTTGAGGAGCTGCTGCTGCGCGTGGGGGCGCTGCTGCGCCGCTGCGGCATCCAGCACTCCGGCGAGATCGCCGTGGGCGGGTGCACGCTGCACGCCGACACGCTGCTCGTCACCGGCGAGGGGTTCTCCTATGAGCTGCGCCCGCGGGAGTTTGCGCTGCTGCAAACGCTGCTCGCCGCGCCCACGAAGATTTTCACGCGCCAGATGCTCATGGACGAGCTCTGGGGGTACGACAGCGAGTCTGACCCGCGCACCGTGGATACGCACATCCGGCGTCTGCGCGAAAAGCTCGCCGGCGTGCCGGATTTTGAGATCCAGACCGTCCGCGGTCTCGGCTACCGGGCGGTGATCCGATGAGGCGCGTCCGCTCGCGGCTGACGATCCTGCTGCTGATCCTCGTGATCGTCACGTCGCTTTTCTCTCTCACCTTCGGCGCGCTCGTGCGAAACGGCATCATCTTCCAGCAGCGCGACAATATACGCTATCTTGTTTTCGGCTACGCCGCCAAGGACATACTGCTTCTGCTCATCGCCGTGGCGGCCGTCGCGGTGCTCATCACGGTCACATCCCGCTCAACGACGAATCCCATCCGCGAGCTCTCCCGCGCCGCGCGCGAGATCGCCGGGGGCAATTACGACGTCACCGTGCCGGAGCGTGACCGCGTGGAGGAATTCGGCGAGCTTGAGCGCAACTTCAATCTTATGACGGCGGAGCTCCGCTCCAACGAATATCTGCGCAAGGACTTCATTTCGAGCGTATCCCACCAGCTCAAAACGCCGCTCTCCATTCTCAACGGCTATGCCCAGCTTCTCGCCGAAGGCGGTCTTTCCGAGACCGAGGAGCGCGAGTACAGTCAGTACATTGCGCAGGAGTCTGACCGGCTCGTCGGGCTCATCGATGACATGCTGCGCCTCTCGCGCATCGACCACCGGGAGATCCATCGAAAGGCGGAGATCTTCCCGCTCGGCGAGCAGCTCCGGCGCGCCGTACTGCAGCTCGAGCCGCGCTGGACGGAGGCCGGGCTCTCCGTCTCCGCCGACATTCCGGATCTCGACTACGTCGGCGACAGCGAGCTTCTCTATCAGGTATGGGTGAATCTGCTGGAAAACGCCGTGAAGTTCACGCCCCCCGGCGGGCGCATCGGCATCTGTCTTGCCGCCGCAGCGGATACCGTCACCGTGACGGTGTGGGACACCGGCTGCGGCATGGACGCGGAAACGCTCCCGCGCATTTTTGAGCAGTTCTATCAGGGCGAGACCGACCGCCGCGCCGACGGCTGCGGGCTGGGTCTCACGCTCTGCAAGCGCATCGTGGAGCAGCACGGCGGAACGATCACCGCGGAGAGCCGTCCCGGAGAGGGCAGCCGCTTCAGCGTCGCGCTGCCGGCAAAGGCCGCAAAATTCATGTAAAGAATCCATAGCAGGGGAATGTTTAACGTTAAGTTCACATTCCCCTGCTATGTTAATATCCAGATTTTTATATGTTAGCGAGGCAACACCGTGAAAGCTATCAATCCCGGACACTTTCTTCTGACCTGCCGGCTGGACAACTGGGTGCATCTGCTGGAAGAGAACCACTTCCATATCGCCCGCGACCGGCTGCCGCAGGCGCTGTACATTTCCGCAACGGCGCTCGCGCTCGCGCCCGCGGCGGCGGCGGAATCGCTCATTTACCGCAAGCGCATCCGTGAAACGAAGATCGAAAAGGATCCGATCTTCATTCTCGGCCACTGGCGCAGCGGCACAACGTATCTGCAGAACGTCCTCTCGCGCGACGAGCAGTTCGGCTGGTTCGATCCCGTGAACACGATCGGCCTGCCCTACTCGCTGCTGCTCGGCCGGCTCATCCAGCCGCCGATCGAAAAGGGCATCCGGAACGGCCGCCCGCAGGATAACGTGCAGTACTCGCTCGATCTCCCGATGGAGGAGACGTTCGGCGTGCTGACGATCTCGCCGTATTCGATCATCCACATGATCGCGTTCCCCGAAAATTATAAAAAGTACATCGAAGGCGCGTTCGTGAGCGACCTTCCCGTGGAGGAACTGCGCAAATGGGAGCGCAGCTACGATTACGCCGTCCGCAAGCTCACCTACATCAAAAAAAGCAAGCAGCTCATTCTCAAAAGCCCGGACAACACCGCGCGCATCCGCGAGCTGTGGGGCATGTATCCGGACGCGCGGTTCATCAACATCCACCGCGACCCCTACAAGACCGTCCGCTCCACGATCCACATGTTCCGCACCGAGATGGACTCGCTCCGGCTGACCGAAGAGCCGGATAACATCGACGAGCTCATCGAGAACACGGTCATCGATATTTTCGAGCGCATGTACCGCGAGCTTTTCGAGCTTGAGGGCTTTTTCCCGAAGAACCGGTACGTGGACATCGCATACACCGATTTCTGCCGCGCCCCGGTCGATACGCTGCGGGATATTTACCGGCGTCTGGAGCTCTCCGGCTTTGAGGCGGCCGCGCCGCGCTTTCAGGCGTATGTCGATTCGCAGCGCGGATACCAGAAGAATAAATTTGACATTTCGCCCCGGCTCGTGCGCAAGATCAACGCGAAGCTGGGCTTCTACATGGAACACTACGGCTACGAAATGCGGGAGGTTGAGGAAGAATGAGAGATCATCTCGATAAACTGGAAAGCAAAAGCGTGCACATCCTGCGCGAGGCTTACGCCGCGTTCGGCAATCTCTGCATGCTCTGGAGCATCGGCAAGGACTCCACGGTCCTTCTCTGGCTCGCGCGCAAGGCGTTTTACGGCCACGTCCCCTTCCCGCTCGTCCACATCGACACACATTATAAAATTCCCGAAATGATCGAGTACCGCGACAAGCTCGCCATGGAGTACGGTCTTTACATGGTCTACGGCGAGAACCGTGAAGCGCTTGAAAACCACGAAACGTTCCCGGACGGGAAGTGCTCGCGCGTTGAGTGCTGCCGCCGGCTCAAAACCGAGGCGCTCACCCACACGCTCGACGGCACCTGGCCGCGCTACCGGCTCAATCTTCAGACCGGGAAATACGAGCGCGACACGAACACCGACGCCTACACCGGCGTCATCGTCGGCGCGCGCGCCGATGAAGAGGGCTCGCGCAGCAAGGAGCGCTATTTCTCCCCGCGCGACAAGCACAACGACTGGGATCTGGACGACCAGCCGCCCGAGTTCTGGAACCAGTTCAAAACCGACTTTGCCCCCGGCACGCATGTGCGCATCCATCCCCTGCTCGACTGGACGGAGCTGAATGTCTGGGAATACATCGAGCGCGAGCACATCCCCACCGTGTCGCTCTACTATAACCAGGGCGACGGCACGCGCTACCGCTCGCTCGGCTGCGCGCCGTGCACAAAGCCGATCCGGTCCGAGAGCCGGAACGTTCACGAGATCATCGAGGAGCTGCGCACCGGCGCTCTTTCCAACATTGCCGAGCGCAGCGGCCGCGCCCAGGACGCCGAGGACGGCGGCGGGCTCGAAACGCTTCGCCGGGGAGGGTACATGTAATGGAAGAAACAAGAAACGCCTGGGAAAACGAGGAGCTTTTGAATATCGTCACCGTCGGCCACGTCGATCACGGCAAATCCACCGTGATCGGCCGTCTTCTCGCCGACGCCGGAGCGCTGCCGAAGGGCAAGCTCGAATCCATACGGGAAAACTGCCGCCGCAACTCGAAGCCGTTCGAGTACGCCTTCCTGCTCGACGCGCTGCACAATGAGCAGGATCAGGGCATCACGATCGACACGGCGCGCTGCTTCTTCAAGTCTGACAAGCGCCGGTACATCATCATCGACGCGCCCGGCCACATTGAATTTCTCAAAAACATGGTCACCGGCGCATCCCGCGCCGAGGCCGCGCTCATGGTGATCGACGCCGCGCGCGGCGTGGAGGAAAACACCCGCCGTCACGGGTACTTTCTCTCCATGCTCGGCATCCGTCAGGTGGCGGTGCTCGTGAACAAAATGGATCTCGTCGGCTACTCCGAGGAGGTCTACCGCTCCATCGTCACGGAATTCACCGAATTTCTCGCCAAAATCAACATCTCGCCCGCGGCGTTCATCCCCGTGAGCGGCATGGAGGGCGATAACATCGCCATCCGCAGTGAGCGCACGCCGTGGTACTTCGGCCCCACGGTGCTCGAGCAGATGGACGCCTTCGTCCCTGTGCCGAGCCCGGAAAACCGCCCGCTGCGCATGCCGGTGCAGGGCGTTTACAAATTCACCGAGGGCGGCGACGAGCGCCGCATCGTGGCCGGAACGCTCGAGGCCGGAAGTCTCCGCGCGGGCGATAAGATCGTATTCTACCCCTCCGGGAAGAAAACGACGGTCGCCTCGCTCGAGGTATTTTCCGCGCCCACGCCGGAGAAATTCATCGCCGGGGACGCCGCCGGCTTTACGATGACCGAGCAGATCTTCGTCCGCCGCGGCGAGATCGCGTGCTTGGAGAGCGAAGAAGCCCCCTTCGTCGGCGTGCGGCTGCGCGCGAACGTGTTCTGGCTCGGCAAGGAGCCGCTGCGCCCCGGCAAGCGCTATTTCTTCAAGTGCGGCACTGCCAAGGTGGAAGCGCGGCTCGAGAGCATTCTCCGCGTCGTAGACGCCTCGGAGCTGGACAGTCTGGAGCGCAGCGAGGTGCAGAAAAACGAAGTCGCCGAGGTGATCCTCCGGCTCGACCGCCCGACGGCGTTCGACACCGCCGACTCCGGCTGCGACGGCACACGCCGGTTCGTTATCGTGGACGATTACGAGATCGCGGGCGGCGGCATCGTCACTGAGGCGCTGCTCTCCGAGGATTATGATAAGCGCAACATCCGCTGGTCGGCCGAGGCCATGACCGGCGCCGAGCGCGAGCAGCTCACCGGGCGGCGCGGGCTCGTCGTATGGATGACCGGGCTTTCCGGCTCCGGCAAAACGACGATCGCGCAGGAGGTCGAGCGGCGGCTCTGCGAAAAGGGCGTTGCCGCCTACATGCTCGACGGCGACAAGCTGCGCCGCGGTCTCTGCGGCGATCTCGGCTTCTCGGATGACGACCGGATCGAAAACATCCGCCGCGCCGCCGAGGTCGCGGGGCTCTTCCGCGACGCGGGGCTCGTGACGCTCTGCACGTTCATCTCCCCGTTCGCCGCCGGGCGCGCCGAGGCGCGCCGCATCGCCGACGGGCGCTTTCTCGAAGTCTGGGTGCGGGCCGGTCTGGAGACCTGCAAGGCTCGTGACCCGAAAAAGCTCTATCAGAAAGCTCTCGAGGGAAAGATCCGTTCGTTCACGGGCATAGACTCTCCGTATGAGGAGCCGACCGACGCCGAGCTTGTGCTGGATACCGAGGTTCTCAGCGAAGAAGAATGCGTCAGCCGGCTCACCGATGCCATTTTTGACTATCTGGAAGGCGGAGACACACTGTGAACTGGGGTAAATTTCTTCTTTTCATCGTCATCGGCTTCGCCGCGCAGATCATTGACGGCACGCTCGGCATGGCCTACGGCGTGAGCTGCCGGACGTTTCTCAAAACCGTGGCGGGGCTTCCCTCCGCGCTCGCGAGCGCGGTCGTCCATGTGGCGGAGGTCCCGACGACGCTCGCGTCCGGTCTCTCCCATATCAAGCTCAAGAACGTGGATAAGTCGCTCTTTTTCCATCTGGCCATCCCCGGCGTGATCGGCGGCGTGGCGGGCGCGTGGTTCCTCTCGAGCGCCGGCGACGCGCTCGAGCCGTTCATCGACGCCTATCTCATTATCATGGGCGTTGTTATTCTGCGCAAGGCGTTCCTGAAAAGCCAGAAGGAGCGCCACATCGGAAAGGGTATTTACCCGCTCGGTCTCGCCGGAGGCTTTCTTGACGCCACCGGCGGCGGAGGCTGGGGCCCGGTCGTAACGTCTACGATGCTCGCCGTCGGCCACGACGTGAAAAAGACGATCGGCACGGTGAATACCGCCGAATTTCTCGTAACGCTCGCGGAGACAACCACGTTCGTCGTTCTCATCCGCGATTTTACGTCCTACTGGCAGACGATCCTCGGTCTCATCATCGGCGGGGTGTGCGCAGCTCCCCTCGCGGCGTGGATCTGCAAGAAGATCCCCGTCCGCCCGCTGCTCGCCGTCGTCGGCATCCTCATCATCGTGCTCAATCTTTACAGTCTCCTTCACTATCTGGCTGTATTTTAAAAAGGCGGTATCACCATGACACAGATCTCCGCGCAGCAGCGCTTCGCCTCCGTCCGCGCCCGGCTCAGGGAGCTGGGGCTTTGGGACGCTGATTCGCTCGTGATGACCGCGCCCGGCGCCGTATGCAGCGCCGCCGGAGAGCCGGTCGAAGCGGCGCTGTTCTCCGCCGTTTCCGCGCCCATGGCGGTTTTTACCGCCGGGCGATACGCCCGCGAATTTGCCAAAGCTCCTCACGCGCTTTGCGCTGAGACCGACGACGCCGCGCAGATGTTCGGCGTGCGCGTGCCGGTAAGAAGCGCGCCGCGGCGCGGCGATACCGCGTGCATCGTTCCGAACCGCGGCTTTGTCGTGACGGCGCGGTTTGAAAATGAGCTCATCGCCGCGTGTATCCTGCTCGAAAAGCTGTGCATGACGGCGCGGCTCTCCCCTCGCATCGGGACGCCGAAGCCGCTCGCCGCGCCGCTCTGCCTTATAGAGCACGCGGTCTATACGAAAAAATACTCCCGTCCGTCGCTCGCCGCGGCGCAGGGGGAAGAAGCCGCGCCGGTGGCACTGGACGTTTCCGATCTCGCGCTGCGCGAGTCGGTCATTGCCTACGGGAAAAAGCTCGTGGAAAACCGCCTCATTCAGGCGACGTGGGGAAACGTCTCGGCGCGTATCGATGCCGATCGCTTTCTCATCACGCCGTCCGGCGTGGACTATGACCGCATCCGTCCGGAGGATATTGTGGAGATCCGCATTGCCGACGGCAGCTTCGCCGCCGGGCAGCGCCCTTCCAGTGAGCGGGAGATGCACCGGCGCATCTATGCCGCGCGCGGCGACGTGCGCGCCGTGATCCACACGCACTCCGCGGCGCTGCAAACGTTCGCCGCGTGCCGGGAGAGTCTGCGCACGCCGGAGATCGTCGCCCCCTGCGCCGCCTACGGCGTGAGCGGCTCGAAGAAGCTCGCGGAGAGCGCGTCCGAGGTGCTGCGCTCTCACGATCTCTGCATCATGGCAAATCACGGCTTTACCGCGGTGGCAGCGGATCTTGAAACGGCGCTCTCTCGCGCCGTCGCCGCCGAAGAGGCCGCAAAGCGGATACTGGAATCGGAATAAAAATTGGCAGCGCTGCATTCTGCGGCGCTGCCGAAAATATAGGAGGGCGGAACATGGGAGAACATTTTGCGCGGGGCCGGTCGGCGGAGATATTCCGCACGGAGGACGGGAAGATCTTAAAGCTATTTTTCCCCGACTATCCGAGGGAGTATGCCGAAAAGGAATACAAAAACACGAAGATCGCCGCATCTCTCGGCTGCACGGGGATGCAGGTCTACGATATGGTCGAGCGCGGCGGACGCTTCGGCTTCGTGATGGACTGCATCGACGGCGTTTCGCAAAACGACATGCCGGGGAAAAAGCCGGCGTATCTTTTTGAGGCCGGCAAAGACCTTGCCCGCTGCCACGTCCGCGTGCAGAAGGCGCACACGCGCGAGCTTGACGACGTGCGCGAGGTATGTCTCGATATTCTCGGCGAGGACTGTATGGCGTTTCTGACACCGGAGGAAAAATCGCGCGCCGCCGGATATCTCCGCTCTCTCCCGGACGACGACACGGTGCTCCATCTCGACTTTCACACCGGCAATGTCCTCGTGGACAAGTCCGGCGAGTGCAAGATCATCGACTGGATGACCGCCGCGCGCGGCAATCGCGCCGTGGAGGAAGCGCTCATGGAGTTCTTCTTCTCGGAGGCCGAGCTGTTCCCGGAGGCAAGCAAAGCAAAAATTGCCCTCTTTTCCGCCATCCGCGGCTCCATCGGGAAGAGCTTTTTCAAGGAGTACCGAAAGCTCTCGCCGCTTTCCGCGGAGGAGATCGACCGCTACCGTCTCGCGGCGCTCATCCTGCGCCGTCACTGGAACATCGCGTTTGAAGAGCCGTATCTCACAAAAACCATCCGCGCGCTGATCGAAAAATACGGCGCGGAAGAAAAGGAGACGATCGAATGAAAGTCGTATGCATCTGTGACGCCGGTGTGCCGGAAATGCTCATGCAGTACATGAAAAAGCTCCCCGGGTGCGACGTGACGCTCTATACCGAAAAAACGCTCACGGACATCAAGTCCCTCACGACGTGCGAGCGTACCGCCGAGCTTCGCGGCGCGGAGGCGTGCCCTGTGAGCGCGGAAATGCTGGAAGCCGTGCGCGAGGCGGAGATCCTTGTAACGCACGTTGCGCCCGTGAACCGTGCGGTGCTCGACGCCGCGCCGAACGTGAAGATCGTCGGCGTGCTGCGCACCGGCACGGAAAATGTCAATCTCGACCTCTGCCGCGAGCGCGGCATCGCCGTATACAACGCCGAGGGGCGCAACTCCACCGCCGTCGCCGATCTCGTCGTGGCGCTCATGCTCTGCGAAATGCGCAACATTGCCCGCGCCCACGGCGCGCTCGTGCAGGGCAAATGGGTCAAAATGTTCCCGAATATCATGATGAACCGCGATATGTGCCGCTGCACCGTCGGCATCATCGGCGTCGGCAAGATCGGCACGCTGGTCGCCGCGCGGCTCAAGGGCTTTGGCTGCCGCATTCTCGGCTGCGACATTTTCCTCTCCCCCGAGGAGATCGAAAAGCGCGGCTGCGAGCCGGTATCAAAGGAAGTATTGCTGCGGCAGTCCGACTTTGTCACCATCCACATGCGCCACGAGGCCGGGCAGAGCGCCCTCATCGGCGCGGACGAGCTTGCCATGATGAAGAAGAACGCCATTCTTGTCAACTGCGCCCGCGCAGGGCTCGTGGACACGGCGGCGCTCGTCGAGGCGCTGCGCGCCCACCGCATCGGCGGCGCGGCGATCGACGTGTTCGACGAAGAACCGCTCTCGCCGGACTCTCCTCTGCTCACGCTCGACAACGTCACGCTCACGCCGCACATTGCCGGCACGACCGTAGACGCCTTTGCCAATTCCGTGGAGATCATGCTCCGCCAGCTCTCACTCCTTCTCGCCGGCAAGGACGCGCCCAACCGCGTCGTCTGACCGCCGCCCATACGCAAAACCGCCGAAGGAAAAATTCTTCGGCGGTTTTGCATATGCGGTTTTCAGCTGTTTATGATCCGCTCCGTGGCGGCGCGGGCATGGGTGATGATGTCCTCCGGCGATTCGCCGACGTGGTAAACGCCGTTCTCATAGAGGATCTTGCCGTTTACCATCGTGAGGAGCACGTTCGAGTTCGAGCCGCTGTAAACAAGGTTTTTCACGGTGTTGTGCTCGGGCTGCATGTTTGCCTGGTGCAGGTCGATCACGACGAGATCGGCGAGCTTGCCGGGGGCGATGCAGTCGGCGTCGATGCGCATGGCGCGCGCGCCCGTGGAGCACGCGGCGCGGAGAATTTCGCGCGCGTCGCACGAGGCGGCGTCCTCCTCCCGGAGCTTCTGCAGCACCGCGGCGAGATACATTTCGCGGAACATGTTGAGCGCGTTGTTGCTCGCCGGGCCGTCCGTGCCGATGGCAAGGGGGATCTTCCGGCGGAGAAATTCGCTCACCGGCGCGATGCCGCTTGCGAGCTTCGCGTTCGAGGCCGGGCACGTCACGGCGTACAGCCCGCGGCGGGCAAAAATGTCCATGTCGGTCTCATCGAGCCACACGCAGTGGAACCCGCCGCCGCCGTGCTCAAAGAGGCCGTTCTCCTCGAAAAGCTGCGTCGGCGTGAGGCCGTGGCGCTCGATGCATTCCTCCACCTCGCGCTTCGTCTCCGAATTGTGGGTGAAAAACGGCATTTTGTACTCGTCCAGGAGCATTTTCATAAACATGAGCAGATCGAGATTGGCCGTATACTCGGCGTGGATGCCGGGGATGTAGGAGATGAGCGGGTGGAGATTGTTGAACTTGATCGTGTCCATCTCGCCGACCGTCCAGTCGTCCCCCGCGGCGAGCGCGCCGCAGAGCACCATGCGGAAGCCGCAGTCAATGGACGCCTGCGCGAAAGCGTCGCGCTTATAGTACATGTCGAACGCGCTCGTGATGCCGCCCTTGAGATATTCGAGAATCGCGAGCTTCGTGAGAGCGTAAATATCGTCCGGCGTGAGCTTGGCCTCCAGCGGGAACACCTTGTCGAAAAGCCAGCTCTGCAGCGGCAGATCGTCGGCGTAGGAGCGCAGGAACGTCATCGCGCTGTGCGCGTGGGCGTTCTTGAAGCCGGGCATCAGGAGGTTACCCTTGAGGTCGATCTCGCGCTCAAACGGCGGGTGCGCGCCGATGGCAGGCCCGACATAGAGGATCATCGTTTCCTCGACCCAGACCTCCCAGCCGGAAATTTCAAACCCATCGCTGAGCGAAAGGAGCTTGCCGTTATAAAAGCGGATCATGCCTTCTCCTCCGCATGCATGGCGGCGATGGAATCCCACATGAGCTTTTTGAACTTCGGCGCGGCGGCATTGGCCGCTTCAATGACCTCGTCGCCGTCGAGCGGACGGTCAGAGAGACCGGCGGCGAGATTTGCCACGCACGAAACGCCGCACACGCGCATACCGGCGTGGTTGGCCGCGATGACCTCCACGACCGTGGACATGCCCACGGCGTCCGCGCCCATCGCGCGGGAGGCGCGGATGTCGGCGGGCGACTCGTAGCTCGGGCCGGTGAACTGGACATACACGCCCTCCTTGAGATCGATGCCGTCCTTCTTCGCCGTTTCGCGCAGAATGGCGCGCAGACCCTTATCGTAGGCGTTCGACATATCCGGGAAGCGGACGCCGAGCTCGTCGATGTTCGCGCCGATGAGCGGGTTGGGGATGAGCGCGCTGATGTGATCGCTGATGCTCATAAGCGTTCCGGCGGTGAGATCGCCGCGGATGCCGCCCGAGGCGTTCGTGACGAAAAGGATCTTCGCGCCCATGGCCTTCATAAGGCGCACGGGCAGCACAACATCGTGCGGCGTGTAGCCTTCGTAGAGGTGCACGCGTCCCTGCATGACGACGACGGGCGTTTCCTCCACATAGCCGAACACGAACCGTCCGGCGTGGCCGGGCGCGGTGGACACCGGGAAGCCGGGGATCTCGCTGTACAGCACAACGGCGGTCTGCTTCACCATGTCGGCAAAGCCGCCGAGACCGGAGCCGAGCACGACGGCGACCTCCGGGACGAAGTCGGTGTGGCGCCGCACCGCGGCGAGACAGTTCTGGATGCGTTCCATTTCGGGATGCATAAAAGAGCCTCCTTATGTTATATTCTTCGCTTTTTTATTCTTCGGTGAGATCGGCGAACTGCGCGCCGATATAGCCCGCCAGAGCTTCGGGGTCGATCCCGATCTGTGCGCCGAGCCGCCCGGCGCTGCAAAAAAAGGCGTCCGTCAAAAGTGCGGTCTCGTCGATCCAGGCGGGAAACGGCTTTTTCATCCCCACCGGGGAGCAGCCGCCGTGGACATAGCCGGTGAGCGGCAGCAGCTTTTTCTGCGGCAGCATGGCGATGCTCTTCACGCCCGCCGCCTTCGCCGCCTTTTTGAGCGAGAGCGTTTCCGGCGCGGGGATGACGAACACGAAGTGTTCGCCGGTATTCGCCTCCGCCACAAGCGTTTTGAAAACGCACTCCGCGCTCTGGCCGAGCGCGGCGGCCACCTCCGTGCCGGAGGCGAGCGTGGCGTCGTAATAACGCGGTGTATACGCAATGCCCGCCTGATCGAGCAGGCGCATCACGTTCGTTTTTTCGTTTGCCTTATCTGATTTTGCCATGAAAGTATTCCTCGATTTGTTCACGGGAAGCAAGAAGGCTCCCCTGGATCATGCCCGACGCGCCGCCGCCCCGTCCGGAGAGCGCGGCGTTGATGCTTCGCGCCGCGGCGCGAAGGTCGACCGTTTCCGACGCCATCACGTACCGGTATCCCCCGTCCTCCGCGCAGAGCGCGGCGCAGACGCCCGTGCAGCGCGTCTTTCCTCCCTCGGCAAGGGCGCGCAGCGCGGCGGGCGAAAGGCTCTCTTCAAAAAAGAGCAGATCTCCCTCGCACGGTTCCATTGCGGCGAGCCGCGCCTCGACATACCGCCGCTCCGCGGCGGCACGGGCATACTTCTCCGATTCCAGCTCGCCGAGCACGCGCTCGGCGGCGGCGCAAAGGGCGTTCTGCGGCGCGGAAAAGAGACGGGAGAGCGCTTCGGTCTCGGCGGCGCAGAGCGCGGCGTCCTCATAGGCCGCGCGCCCGGCGAGCATCGTAAAGCGCACGCCGCCGCGGTGACGCATCCGGTCTTTTAATCGGATGAGGCCGATCTCGCCGGTGAAGCTCACATGCGGCGCGCAGCACGCGCAAAGATCCACGCCCGGCACCTCCACGATGCGCACCGGCATCGCGAGCGCCTTTTTCTGCCGGAACGGCATCGCCGCAAGCTCTTCCTCCGTTGGCCAGAGGATGTTTATCGGAAGGTTTTTCCACACGTCCTCGTTTGCAAGACGCTCGAGCCGCAAAAGCTGCTCCGCGTCAATCTCGCGGTCAAAGTCGATCGTCGCGCCGTGCTCGTCCATGTGGAAGCCGATGTTCTCGCAGCCCCAGAGCGTGTGCGCATGGCCGGACACCAGATGCTCGGCCGAGTGGATCTGCATGCGCGCGAAGCGCGTTTCCCCGTCAAGCTCGCCCGTCACTTCCGTGCCGGGGACGAGCGGAGCATCGCAGAAATGGACGATCTCGCCCTTTTCCTCGCGCGTATCCGTCACACGCACGCCGCCGAGCGCGCCGGTATCGCCGCCCTGTCCGCCGCCCTCAGGGAAGAAGGCGGTGCGGTCGAGCGTTACGACACAGCGGCCGCCGCACTCTTCGCACGAGAGGACGCGCGCGGTGAATTTTCGCATATGCGCGTCGGCATAAAACAGCTTTTCGGTCATGGGATCAGAACTTAAAGAGATTCAGCCCGGTCACATCGTCCTTGAAGCGATCGACCGCACCGTCGATCACGCGGATGACCATCTCGCACGTCGCGCTCACGCGCGCGGCGTTGAGATGCCCGCCGACGACCGCGCCGGACTCGTTCGCGGCGCTCATGTGCAGATGGCTGTAGTATTCGCCGTTCATCGTGTTCACCGTGCCGGTCAGCGACACGATCTCGTGCGCGCCGGTAAACGTGAGCGCGTGGTACTGATGCTCGTCCACATTGTATACGCCGACGGTGAACTCGTCCGTCGCGCCAAGCGCCTCAACGCTCGCCAGACGGACATTTTCCTTTTCGCACAGCGCGCGAAGCTGCGCCGTGATCTCCTCGCCGCGGTCGAAGCGCGCAACGATCGTATTTCCAAAACGCCGGTAGTCCATAGTTTGTATCTCCTTTGCATGGGATGTATCTGTATTATAGCCGCTCGACGAGCGTAAATCAAGGTTGTCAAGGCCCGGTCCTTCGCGTATAATATCCGGAGAAACGAAAGGATCGGCCTATGGAAAACTTTTCCCGTCCGCTGGTGGACTGGTACAAAAAAGAGGCGCGCCCTCTCCCCTGGCGGGAGGAGCCGACGCCGTACCGCGTGTGGGTCTCGGAGATCATGCTGCAGCAGACGCGCATCGAGGCCGCGCGCGAATACTTCAACCGCTTCACGCGCGCGTTCCCGACCGTGGAAGCGCTCGCCGCGGCGGAGCTTGACGATGTGCTCAAGCTCTGGGAAGGACTGGGCTACTACTCCCGCGCGCGGAATCTCCACAAATGCGCCAGAACCGTGTGCGAGACTTACGGCGGCGTATTTCCCCCGGACGTCGCGGCGCTGCGCGCGCTGCCCGGCATCGGGGACTATACCGCCGGGGCGATCGCCTCGATCGCCTACGGACTGCCGGAACCGGCGGTGGACGGAAACGTGCTGCGCGTGCTCGCGCGCATGGAGTGCTTCGGCGAGAGCATCGGCAGCGACAAGGTGAAAAAGCGCTTCCGCGAAGCGCTCCGGGATATCTATCCAACGGGCGAATGCGGCGCTTTTACGAGCGCGCTCATGGAGCTGGGCGAGACGGTGTGCACCGTCGGAACGCCAAGCTGCGCGCGCTGCCCGGTCGCAGCGTACTGCGCGGCGCACCGCTGCGGCGAGGAAGCGCTCTACCCCGTGCTGCCGGAGAAAAAGCCGCGCCGGATCGAAAACCGGCGGGTGCTGCTTTTGCTCTGCGGCGATATGTGCGCCGTGCAGCGGCGTGCGGATACGGGGCTTCTCGCCTCGATGTGGGAGCTGCCGAACGACCTTTTGCCGGACGCGCCGGAAACCGGCGAGCCCTGCGGCGAGGCGGTGCACATTTTCAGCCATGTAGAATGGCATATGCGCGGGTACATCGTCCGCTGCAAGGAGAAACTTCCGGGCTATGTCTGGGTGACGCGAGCCGAGCGCGAAGCGCTCGCCATGCCCACGGCGTTCCGGTATTACCGAAAAAAACTGGAGGAGATGGGATATTGAATATCTGTGTATTCGGCGCGGCGCGCGATGAGATCGGCGAGGACTTTATGGCTCTCGGCACGGCGCTCGGCCGCGAGCTCGCGGCGCGCGGGCATACGCTCGTGTTCGGCGCAGGCGGCCACGGCATGATGGGCGCCGCGGCGCGCGGGGCCTACGAAATGGGCGGGAAGATCATCGGCGTCGTGCCGTACTTTTTCAACACTCCCGGCATTCTCTTTGAGCACTGCACGGAGCTTATCCGCATGGAAACGATGGCGGAGCGCAAAACGATCATGGAAGAGCGCTCGGACGCTTTCATTGCCCTGCCCGGCGGCATCGGCACGATGGAGGAGATCTTCGAGGTCATCACGCTCTCATCCCTTGGGCGGATGCAGAAAAAGAGCGCGTTTCTCGATGCGGAAAGCTATTGGGAACCCGCGGTCGAGCTGCTGCGCGGCGCGGTGGAAAAGGGCTTTGCCGGCAGGGAGCTGAATGAGCACTATGCGCGCTTCACAGATGTGGAAGCGTGCCTCGATTATCTGGAAAAATAATGCAGTGGGCGGAGCAGAGCCCCGCCCCTGCGGAAATTTTCAAAGAACGCTCGCATACATTTCTCCCTCTTTTTCGGCGCTGCCGCCGATGGAGGGAGATTTTTTATGCCAGCCTCTGCTGCATATACGCAAGCAGTGTCTGCGCCTCGACGGAATTTGTCGTGCGCGCGAACGCCAGCCGATCGTCCGGCAGCTCGGCGGCGAGAGCAGCGGCGCGGCGTTCCGCCGCAAGCGGCTGTACGCGGTCATGGTGCGCTTCGTCGTGCCGGTAATGATGCTCATTCTCTTCCTCCAGTCCACCGGCATCATGGCATAAGAAGCTCTGATATATACAAGTATCCCCCATTTGCCGGACAAATGGGGGATACTAATCTTTATCTGTGAACTGCCGTGCGGCGGGATTTGGCGAAAAGCGTCGTCAGCACTGCGAGCCAGAGGAATGCCAGCGCCGCTGCTGCGGCGGTAATATAGGAAACGGTTCTCACCGTTTTCCCCTCCTGCGCGCTGAACACCGCGCCCGCCTCCACGCTCTCCCCGTTCGAGAGCGTCACGGTGAGCATGCCGTTTTCCCCCACCTGCACGGAGGAAATGCCGACGCCGGGCGCGCCGTCCTCTCCTGTGATTTTGCCAAGATTCGTTTCCGTTCCGTCCGTGAGCGCAACGATCAGCTCCCCGGAGTCGTTCAGCGATACCTCCCGGATGCCGACGCCGTCTTTTCCGTCTTTGCCGTCTTTGCCGTCCGTACCGTTTCGTCCGGCGGCGCCGGTCGCGCCTGTGGCTCCGGTCGCACCCGCAGCGCCCGTGGCTCCGGTCGTTCCGGCGGCCCGCACACCGGTGTCTGTATTGCCCAGCCACCAGTTGCCGTTGCCGCCGATGGAGGGCGTCAGGCCGGGCGCGCCCTGCGCGCCGTCCGTGCCGTCTTTTCCGTCAACGCCATCCTTGCCGTCGATGCCGTCTTTTCCGTTTGCTCCGTCCTTCCCATCGACACCGTCTTTACCGTCAGCGCCGTCTCTGCCGTCCGAAGCGGCGGCTTTTACGCCGGTGTCCGTGTCACCGATCCACCAGTTCCCGTTTTCGCCGATGGTCGGCGTCAAGCCGTCCGTGCCATCCTTGCCGTCCGCACCTCCGGCCTTTACGCCGGTGTCGGTATCGCCGATCCACCAATTTCCATTCTCGCCGATGGCAGGCGTCAGACCGTCCGCGCCATTCTTACCGTCGACGCCGTCCCGTCCGTCTGTACCGACCGCTTTCACGCCGGTGTCCATACTGCCGATCCACCAGTTGCCGTTCAGACCGACGGAAGGCGTCCGGCCGTCCCGCCCGTCCTTTCCGTCCTCTCCGGTGGCTTTCACACCGAGAGATTTCCATGTGGTCCCGCCGTCGTAGGATACCTCCCACTCGTTCGTAGCGGGATTGACGCGCAGCTTTGAACGGAACGGATCGTCCATCTGAACAAGGCTCAGCGGCATTCCGCCCGGATAGGGACACGTCTCAAAGATAGACGGCATATAATCCCTGCTGAGATCTGTTTTCCAGCGGTAGAACTCCGCGCCGATATACAGCCCCATCTGGCCGCCAAAATGCTTATTGGCAGTAAAGCACCCGCCGTTGAAATAAAGCCCTCTTCCCTCTGCAGAGGTGCTTGACGGCCGGAGATCGTCGGTGATGAACGTTCCGCTTTCCATCGTCAATCTGGTGATGTACACTGTTTCGCCAACCAACGTGAGAGAACCGTTACCGCGAATGGTAATGTTCGGAGCGATGATCGGATAGTACAAGGTGTTCACGCTGAAGCGGTTTTCTCCCGTCAGATCTATAACAAGCGGGATAAAGACCGAGAGTAAAGCGGAGCCCATCGGCTGATTTCCCGTTCCCTTAAGATCGGCGTTTCGCAAAAACAGCGTCGTGCCGTCAAAATAGAAATTGTAATCATCCGCCGTTGCTTCGGAAAAGCCGCGGTTATCCGACGGATCGTTTTTATAGTAGGTACCAACTTCGAGAAACGTGCCGTTGATCTTCGGATCGTTCCAGTTCGCCCGAACACTCGGAACGTTTGCCGTTCCCAGCGGCTGAGCGGTCGTCTCTTCCACAGGCTCCCCGACCGGCGCGGGCGTTGTTTCCGCCGGCGCGGGTGTTGCTTCCACGGGTACGGGTGTTTCCGCTTCCGTATCGTCGGCCAGCGCCGGAACACAGAGGCTCGTCAGCGCAGCGCAGACGCAGATCATGGCGGCAAGAATACGATGCTTCATGGTTTTGTTCCTCCCTGTTTCTGTCTCTCGGGCGGGTCTCCCTGTATTTACTTTGTATTATGCAGGAACAGCGCACGCTTTGCAAGACATTTTGGTCTGCGTGCCAGAACAGGTAAAAAATCGGCTGTTTTTCTTCGAAACAGCCGATTTTCGCGCTTATTCGATTTCCGCCGGAGGCAGCAGGCGCGTCATGCTCCGGAGACTCACGGTGAGCGTATACGCATTGTGCAGCAGCGCCGAGGTCGCCGGGGGCAGGATGCCCGCCACGCCGAGACAGATCAGCATAAAGTTGAAGCCGATGATGTTTCGGTAATTCGTGTGGATCCGGTCCATGAGCGCGCAGCTGAGCCGCCGCAGTGTCAAAAGCGAATAGAGGTCGTTCGCGCCGATGGTGATGTCCGCCACCTCGCGGGCGATGGCCGCGCCGTCGCGGATGGCGATGCCGGCGTCCGCCTCGGAGAGCGCCGGGGAGTCGTTCACGCCGTCGCCGAGCATGATTACGCGCCGTCCGGCCTCGTGCTCGCGGCGGATGAAGTTGGCCTTATCCTCTGGAAGGACCTCGGAGTAGTACTCGTCCACGCCGACCGCCGCCGCCACGGACTTCGCCGTGCGGTCGCTGTCGCCGGTCATCATAACAAGCTTCGTAAAGCCGAGAGAGCGCAGCCCCCGGACGACGTCGGCAGCCTCCGCGCGCAGCGGGTCCTCAATGCAGATGACCGCCGCGAGCACACCGCCCGCGGCGAGATAGAGATGCGAATACTCCGCCGGGAGCGATTCAAATTTTTCCTCTTCCCCCGCGGGGATGACGCACTTCTCGTCCTCAAACACGAAGTGGTGGCTGCCGATGATGACCTTTTCGCCGTCCACGCTGCTTGCGATGCCGTGCGCGACGATATAGCTCACGCTCGAATGGCGTTCCTCATGGGAGATATGGCGGTTTTCCGCCTCGGCCACGACGGCCTTGGCCATGGAGTGCGGGTAGTGCTCTTCAAGACACGCAGCGAGCGCGAGCATGTCGTTTTCTTCCTTGCCGCCGAACGGCACGACTGCCGCCACGCGCGGAGCGGCATGGGTCAGCGTGCCGGTCTTATCAAAGACGATGGTGTCCGCCTGCGCCACCGCCTCCATGAAGCGGCCTCCTTTGACGGAGATGTGATGGATGCCGGCTTCCTTCATGCCGGAGAGCACCGCGATCGGCATGGAGAGCTTGAGCGCGCACGAGAAATCGACCATCAGCACGGCGAGCGCGCGGTTGACGTTGCGCGTCAGCAGCCAGATAAGCCCCGTCGCGCCGAGACTGTACGGCACGAGCCTGTCCGCCAGATGCGAGGCCTGCGCCTCGGTGTCGGACTTGAGCTTTTCGGATTCCTCGATCATATGGACGATGCGGTCGTAGCGTCCCGAGCCCATGCTCTTATCGACGCGGATCGTGCATTCGCCCTCTTCCACGACCGTCCCGGCATAGACGTAGCTGCCCGCCGTGCGGCGCACGGCCAGCCCCTCGCCGGTGATGGACGCCTGATTCACCATCGCTTCCCCCGCGACGACATGGCCGTCGAGCGGGATCATGCCGCCGGTGCGGACGATGATCCGGTCGCCGGGGCGCACGTCGCCGACCGGCACGGCCACGCTGCCGTCCGTCGTTTCGAGCCAGACCTTGTCCACCTGCAGCGCCATCGTCCCAGCAAGGTCGGCGACGGACTTTTTGTGCGTCCATTCGTCGAGCAGCTCGCCGATGCCGAGCAGGAAGATGACCGAACCTGCCGTTTCAAAGTCTCCGCGCAGGATCGATACGGCAATGGCTGTCGCGTCGAGCACCGGCACTTCGATCTTCCCGTGCAGTAGACAGCGGATGCCGTCGTGCAGGAAACGGAGCGAGCGGATCACGGTACGGATCGCGCGCAATGGCGCGGGCAGGATGAGCTTCAATGTATACCGGCGGACGATGCGGAAAATGAGCTTTCCCTCGTACTCGCGGTTGAGCACGCGGACGCTGTGCTCCGGCGCGAGCGCCGCCGACTTCTCATAGGAAAACGCGGCGAGCGCCGCGACGATGGGCGCGCGCTGACCGGTATAAAGAATCGTAGCGTTGCCGGTGCGGTCGTGGACCGTCACATCGGCAACGCCGGGAGTATTTCGCAGATACGCCTCCAGAATGTCCGCTTGGAGCAGCGACATGCGCGGCTGCTCCAGATGGACACGGATGCGTCCCGCCGTATCGTGCAGGATCGTGCATTTCATGGCGAATTACTCCGCGGCGTCCTCAATCGTCTCGGGCGCGTCCTCCGCGGCATACTTCTCGTTGAGCGCCTTCGCGTCGGCGAGAATGTCGTCCGCGCCCTCGCGGATATTCGTCGCGGTTGTCATGACGGCTTCCTTGGCGCGCAGCGCCGCCGCGGTCGTGAAAGCGTAGACCTTCTTCGCGTCGCGGCTGGTGAGGATCTTGATGCCTGCCGTGCCGAACAGCACGCCGCCCGCGAAAAGACCAACTTTACCCCAATTCATGAAAGTATCCTCCTTATCTTTTTGGGATTTCGCCCGCATTTTATCTTTATGTTCCGGCATTGTCAATAGATTTTCTGTTAATATTTGCATTTTTCAGCAAAATATTAGCACAAGCTTCCTTGAGTTAGTCATAATTAACTCATTGACTTCGGAATGGCGGACTGCTATCATGCATCGCGGAGGCGATACTATGAAAACGTTGCTCAAGGAATTCAAGGAATTTGCCGTAAAGGGGAACGTGGTCGATATGGCGGTCGGCGTCATTGTCGGCGGCGCGTTCGGGAAGATCGTCACATCGCTCGTCAACGACGTCATCATGCCGCTCGTCGGCGTGCTGACCGGCGGGATCGACTTCAGCAATCTTTTTCTCCCGCTCGACGGGAACACCTACGCCACGCTCGCCGAAGCGGAGGCCGCGGGCGCGGCGGTGCTCAAGTACGGCTCGTTCCTCTCGCAGGTGCTCGATTTTCTGATCGTGTCGTTTGTGATCTTCCTCTTTGTAAAGAAGATCATGACGCTTGGCCGGAAAAAGGAAGCGCCCGCTCCGGAAGCGCCGAAAACGAAGGTCTGCCCCTACTGCAAGAGTGAGATCGCCATCGACGCCACGCGCTGCCCGCACTGCACCTCGGAGCTCCCTTAAACCGTTTAAATTACGTCCTGGAGGTATGCCATGCAGACATTTGAAACGGAACACTACACTTTTCACTATGGCGCAAACACCGCGGCAGAGCGCGATATCGAGAAGATCGCCGCGCTGCAGGAGAGCTGCTTCTCCCACATCTGCGCCGTGCTGGGTCTGACGCCGGACTTCAAGATCGAGTACTTCCTCTGCGATTCGCCGGAGGAGGTAGGACGCATCTGCGGCGACGACGAGCCCTGCAACGGCTTTGCCGACCTGCCGAGCCGCATCTATGCCGTGTATAACGACGCCGTCCAGTGCGTCGGCTTCCACGAGGACGCGCACCTCATCAGCTTTGTCCGGAACCGTCCGGTCTGTCCCGCCGTGACGGAGGGGCTTGCCATGTACTTTGACCGCAAATGGTGGGGTATCGAAAATCTGGGCTGGACGGGCTATTATCTCAAGACCGGGCGGTATCTGCCGATGGACAGGCTGCTGGACCGGGAGGTTTTCTTCGCGCACAACTGCGCCTTCACCTACCCCATCGCGGGCGCTTTCACCGACTGGCTGCTCACGGTCTACACCAGAGAGCGGTACAGGGAAATGTACTCCCAGCCAAACCCCGCTGCCGTCATGGAGCAGGTATACGGGAAATCCCCGGCGGAGCTGAACGCCGAGTTTGAAGCATACGTCCGCCTGTTCCGCACCGACGAGGTGCTGGAAGCGCGGATGGAAGAGCTCCTGCGGCAGGAGGGCGTTGAAGCCTGACCAAGCAAAATTCTTTGGCTTACAAAAACGGCCGGATGCGTTTGCATCCGGCCATTTTATTGCTCTTTATTACTTTTTCGCCGCCCTGCCGAAGCGGCGTTTGACAGCGCCGGAAAGCGTGTAGACGCCCGCCGCAGCGGCCGCACCGCCGGCGGCCCAGAACAGCCCGCTTCCCGCGCCGGACGCCTTGGCCGCAAGGTCCGGCGCCGGCGTCGGAGCCGGTGTCGGAGTGGGGGCAGGCGTTGGTGCGGCTGTCGGCGTCGGGGAAGCCGACGGAGACGGCGTACTGCCCGCCTGTCCGCTCCCCGCGAAGGCATGCCCCTGCCGCTCCTCGCCGTCCAGACTCGGCGGACAACATACCTGACAGGCGCGGTAGCCGCGCGCGACGGCGTCCGCAAGCGTTATTTCGATCTTGCTTTTTTTGAGATGTCGACAGGAGCCGGTATGATAGCACTCGCCGGTGCGGGTGATGTAAACAACCGTATTGCCGCCCGCCGCCAGCGCCGGAGAAACCAGGATAAAGACCGCGAGGAAGAAGCCGAGAAGCTTTTTCATAGTTCTTTCACCGCCGGATCCAATATAGCAAAGCCGACGGAATAAAGCAAGCCGCTGCCCGCCGCTAAACCGGATACAGAAAATCGCAGCCTGACGGCGCACTTTTTTCATTTAAATTGACAATTGACTGGTTCGTGAAGTGCGGCTATAATGACGCCAACAAGAAAATACCAGCAAAACCTTTGAGAAAGAAGAGTACCCTTGCAAAACCGGGCCTTCAGAGAGCTGCCGATGGTGTGAGTGCAGCGGAACGGCGTAAGGGGAATGGACTTTTGAGGGCGGTCTGAACGCATTCGTGTGGATGCAAGTAGGAACCGACGGGTGCCCACCCGTTATCCACCGGGATGCGTATGATGGTGCGCATGAGCGAGCGGACGCGAAAGCGTCAATTTGGGTGGTATCGCAGGAGTACAGCTCTTGTCCCATAGTGGGATAAGGGGCTGTTTTTTTATACTCCAAATTCAGCCGTTGGCAGCGGCTCCTCCATCCGCCACCCGAAAATACCATGGCAAAATGCCAAAAATGGAGGAAATCACCATGAAAAACCTGAACCTGAAAAACCTTGCCGTCCTCGTCCTGGTCTTCGCCCTGCTGCTGATGACAACGGCTTGCGGCGCCGGGCAAACCGTATCGGACGCCTCGTCCGATACACAGCCCTCGCAGACGGCAAACGGAACCTCCGGACCGGCGGCGGAGCCGCAGTCCTTCCGCATCGGCATCTGCAACTATGTAGACGATGCCTCCCTGAACCAGATCGTGGAAAACATTCAGGCGCGGCTGGAGGAGATCAGCGCGGAGAAGGGCGTGCAGTTTGTGATCGACTATGATAACTGCAACGCGGACGCCACCGTGATGGAGCAGATCATCGCAAACTTCCAGAGCAGCGGCGCCGATCTTCTCGTCGGCGTTGCCACGCCTGTCGCCATGCGCATGCAGACGGCCACGGAGGATAGCCAGACGCCCGTTGTTTTCGCCGCTGTTTCCGACCCGATCGGCGCGGGTCTTGTGGAGTCGCTGGAAGCGCCGGGCAGCAACGTGACCGGGACATCGGACTATCTGGATACTGCCGCCGTCATGAAACTGATCTTCGCGGCTGATCCGGATGCATCGAAAATCGGCCTTTTGTATGACGCGGGACAGGATTCCTCGACGGCTGCCATTGCCAGCGCCAAGGTCTATCTGGACGAGAACGGGATCGAATATGTTGAACACACCGGCAGCACGGCGGACGAAGTCATGCTGGCTGCGCAGGCCATGGTTGCCGACGGCGTTGACGCCGTATTTACCCCGACCGACAACTCCATCATGAAAGCCGAGCTCGCCATTTACGAGACGTTCATCGATGCGGGCATCCCGCAGTATACCGGCGCCGACTCCTTCGCGCTCAACGGCGCGTTCCTCGGTTATGGTGTGGACTACGCAAACCTCGGCCGCGAGACGGCGGACATGATCGCGGACATTCTTTTGAACGGCGCCAATCCGGCCTCCACGCCGGTACGGACCTTTGATAACGGCACCGCCACCATCAACACGGAAACCTGCGCCGGGCTGGGTCTTGACTTTGACGCGCTCTCCCAGGCGTTTGCGCCGTACTGCACCAAGATCGCCACGCTGACGACGGCGGAGAGCTGCTGACCCCTGACGAGGTGCGAAAGCTGGACAACCGCTATGCGCTGCTGTTCATTCGCGGCGCAAGCC
>OGXX01001007.1_pt1 | contig 29900 bp, 35 predicted proteins | sample 1576301 | NCBI WGS metagenome assembly OGXX01 (sample SAMEA3541469, study PRJEB24748) | human gut metagenome | biome: human gut; feature: human-associated habitat; material: faeces | place: China | collected 2012
CTGTAAAACCCTTGTAAACAAAGGCTTTACAGCTTAGCTCCAACTATTCAAACTCGCAAATAAATCCTTGTTACTATACATTTTTGTATCGGTATCATGGTTCTATTTGGCTTTATATGTGTTCCACTGTCCTAAGTCCATAGACTGTACTGAACGGTGTTATCAATTTGTTATCATTAAGTTGTTATCACTATTTATCTTCTGAAATGTCTAATTCCAGTTGTACCGGCTCTCCCATTGCTTTTTTAAATAGCTTATCAAATTCATCCCATGTATCAGATGCTTTCATCAATGCAATAGTTTGTTGCAATTGCTTGTCCAAATTAGGAAGACCTGTATCTTCCGTCAAATGTTGATGAAACCTATTTGTACGATTTCCGGCATGACTTTTAGGCGTTTTACTTTTTAATTCCTCTAATACACCTTTCGGTAAATAGTGATAAATATATTCATTGGTAAGTTTTCCTGCATATGGCGTCTTAGCTTTACCTTTATATTCCCACCCTTTCAGTCTAAACATCTGTTTGTAAAACTCATCTGGAAATCTTTTTGCCCACGGTAACAATTCCTCACTTATATATGCCTCCAATACCTTCTGCAACGCTTCCCGGTCCCTATCAGCCTGATATCCTGTAACCTCATCGATAACTGCCACAAGACCGGTCTTTGCAAATGCAGTCATAATTGCATATAATCTTTTAGCCGTCTGCACTTGTTTTTCTGTTTGAAGAGCTCCGTCATGCATAGCATCCACATACGCTGTACATAAATCTACAAACAATGATGCTTCAAATGGCAAAAATTTACGTCCTCGAACCCCTTTATACGTAGGTAATTCATTTCTATTGGCTCTTTCTAACCAATCTTTCAATTTATCACTTAAATACGGTGCTATCCACTGAGCATTTAAATTTCTTGCTACCGCCTGACTTCCATTACCAGTAAGTCCAATTGTTCTTGCTGCTCCTCTCAATGATAATACTCTTTCCTCATTATCCATTACATAACATTCAATTTTAATATCTTTTTCTTTATCTAGCACCCATGTACCATAATGTGTAACTTTCGGTTCTTTTTCCATTTTCTACCTCCTCTCTGCATATATATCATATCACGAAACAAAGGACCAGTCAATCTTTTATTTTCATCCGTATCTGGTCCTTTGTTATTGTTGATTTTTTAAGTATTTTTTCTGTCCTTTATATTAATATCCCGTAATCCAATTTTGGGAAAATCTTCATTCCTTTTTTTATCAACCTTTAAATCAACACGTATTACTTGTAACATATTACTATATTTCTCATTCTGCTCTTCCGAAGATGCTTTACCCCAAGTATCAATATACTCATTCAATGCTCTTACGACATCTGCACTTCCAGTGATACTAATTAAATTTATTCTATCCCGTAAGGTATCTAAATCCACACTATCACACTGGTTCTTCAAAACTTTACTGAACAAAGAAATTAACTCAACATACATTTCTTGTTTTTGCTGACAACGTTTTTCTACTAATTCATGTTTTCTCTCACTGCTTTTTTCAATCATTGTAGGTATAATTGCAATAAGTGCACCAACAATAATTGGGATACATGTTTTCACAATTTCTAATACAACTTCCATCTCTACACATCCGGATTAAATTCATTTCGCTATATCAAATATTTACTCAAAAATTCTTGTAATATCCTGATATCGGTTGACCACACGATAAATCTCTACATACTCGTTGCCTACCTTGTAGATAATCACATAATCTTCCCATATCGCATATTTATAGTCTGTCCGAAAACTGACTCGTTTGGAAAGATCTGATCCCATTCCCGGAAACATCTGAAGATTCTCAAATTTACCGTAAATTTCCTTTATAGTTTTTGCAGCATATTCCTCGTTGTCTTCAGCAATGTAATCCCGAATGTTCTTCAGATCCTTTGCAACAATCGGATTGATCCGCAATTTTAACATCTTATTCCCCCACAAGTGCTTTCAATTCATCCAGATTCAGCCAGCCTTCGCCATCTTTCACAGCTTCTTCCGCTTCCTGCAGCTTCATCAAGAGCTTCTTCTCTGCACGATCACGCTCAAAATCGTCAATATCCATGACTACAAATCGTCCCCTGCCATTCTTAGTAAGATATACAGGCTCCCCTTTACGGCAATTCTTCAGGACTTCATTATAATTTCTCAAATCAGATACCGGTAAAATATTTGCCATATTCTTTCAGCTCCTTCCTTGATTTCATATTATTTCTGTTATCTATATTATACACAAAAAGCTGTAAAATTCAACGTAATTCTTTACAGCTTTTTATGTGTATTAACTTTCCCAATATATTTTAAATTATTGTTCCATCCTTAAAATGTATGGAATTATATTGTTGATAATAATGGCATTTATCTTTGCTTGCTGCCTTGCAGACGGTTCTGTCCGCTGATTAAACATAGATAGCAGAAACTTATAATCTTGTTCTGGATTGAAATGATTGTACGAAGTTGGACGAAAGATATCTTCCTCATACAAAAACTGAAGCAGTCTTCTTGACAAATCCTTTAAAACTATCTTTTCCCTTCTATAGTACTTTGTCCGAATATTAAACATCTGCTCGTATACAGATACTATTTGTTTCAAATCATTACGACCAAACTGGTTTATACAAGATGAACCTATGGGATAAAGAATGTTGCCATTGTATCTGTTCTGGATGGTAAAGCAATATTTCAATCCCTCCTGTCCACAGATACACACACTTTTCCTATTCTCATCAATATAGCAATCCATAATTTCCCATTCACAAACTGCTTCCTCCCAAAAACGGTTTTCTGAAGCCTCAATAACAGCTTTTTGTAATGCTCCAATATCTCTTTTCAAAAATATTCTCCCTGTCTAATTTTCTTTCGGAATTGGTGGCATATCAGGAAATAATCGCTTAATATCATCTACAATTCCCGCTTTCACCCATTCACTCATTCCTGCTTTCCACACCAAACTCTCCGATGTAAACTGTCCCGTAGCAATCATTTGCTTTAACGTACTAAGATCATACGGTCCTGTTGCCTGTCCATTTACCACAACATAATATGTAACACCTGGAACTGGCGGTGGTGTCATTCCATTTTGTACTGGCTGATTCATTCCTGCCATCATATTATTCATAGAGCCTGCTATATTCTGTCCTACAGCACCACCAACAGCCATACTTGCCATCATGGCTGCCATATTGAAGCCATCTCCGCCACCAGAAAGATTTACATTTCCAGCACCATTTGCTCCCATTTTACCAAGTGCCTCTGCACCTGCAACTCCAACTTCTGCTTGCTTTTCAACCTGAAATGCTCCCAAATTATTAGTCTGTGTCTGCTTATGCTGGGCATATTGAGCTTCTTCACGCTGAATCCGTAAACTTTCCCCATAATGTTCTACTTCAATTCGTTGTCTATCTGCAATATCTTTGACCTTTGCTGCTGTCTCTGCTTTAACAGTTGCAGCAGTTACATCTTTGGTTACGCTCATAAGCTGTCTGTAACCTTCACTTGATTTGTCAATTTCTATTGTTCCTATATCAATTCCCGATACATCTACTCCAAAATCTTCTTTTAGCCTTTCGCTAATATCATATTCAATGGCATCATTTATTTCTGATGTTTTTGATTCAATCCGTACTAAAGGTATATTATTCATCGCCGGAGCATTAGCAACTGTGTCTTTCACATATCTAGCTACAACATCTCGAATCTGTTTTTGAAAATCGTCAAGATTAAAATTGCCCAGTCTATGTAACTTAATAAATTGACGATAATCGGTAATCTTAAAGCTGATAGTTCCTCTTATAGCAACCGGCACTCCAAAATCATCAAAACGTGGATCATATACATCAAAAAACGGAACACCAAATTTAACCTGAATAATCTGTGCAAGATTTATAAAATATACTTCTGCTTGAAATGGAGTTCCACCATCATAAGCTAAACCAACAATGCTGGCCAGTACAGGAAAGTTTTCCGTTTTTATTATCTGCTCAAATGGGCCAACAATATAATCCTGCATTGTTCCCTCTTTTTGTTTATAGACAAACACCGCAACTTCTCCGTCTTTAACTCGTAAAGAAGAACCCCAACGGATAGAATTTTCTCTGAAATTGTTTCCTTGCTGAGAACCAGAAGGATGCCACTTCCAAATCAAATATGAAGGCTCATCACAACGAATTTCATCCATAAATCCACCAGTCTTTCGAAATTTGCCAAATAATCCCATATCGTCTCCTCCATCATATGCTTTTAATATAACTCAAGTACTCTAAAATCAGTAAATCTCCCCCTATTAGATACCTTTTTCACTTCAAACATGACATTTCATCACACTAAAGTGCATCAAACCATTAACCTTTTTTCCAAAGAATGTCATAATATTTTTTTCTATTATACATTATTGTCTGGATCATTTTTTTCTACAACAGCAAGGATAAAACATATTATAACAAAAATAATATTAATTCCGCCTGTAAGTTGCAAAAACACTCCATTTTCAAACTGTTTTGCCAGCATAAATAAGGTGTAGCTTCCCAATAAACTGATTATAAAATTAATATAACTAACATTTTTAAATGCCAGCATAATTGCCGAAATAATCATTAAAAATCCTCCAAGCAACTCATAACCAACACTGTTTCCTCCTGATTTATCAATGCCCAGAGCTACTACAAAAACAATAATAGACACGATTACCAAAATACTGCGCGGAAGTGCTGGAAGTATTGCTCTTCCAATTGAGCCGCCTATTTTCCCCCCTACATGACCAACCTTTCTTATTTTCTTTTTATTTTTCACACTCTTAAATCTCTTATATGCCTTTTCATAAATATCCAATATTTTCGGATAGTCCGGATCATCTGTAAGAAGTAAATCTGCTTTATGGTGACATTGCTCTAACTTTGTCAGCCATGCATCAGTTATTTCACTCGCCATATACTCAATGTTCGCATTAGTTGATGCAAGAATAATAAATTCCAAAATATCCTCTTTTGTATTGGGAATCGAAAAATTTCGAATCAGCCTTGCTCTTTGCTCATCGTCATATGCTTCATCAATTTTTTTTGCAAACTCTCTAATCGCTCCGGCAGAAACTGTATCTCTTAATTCATATCCACAAGTAGGGCAACGTAGAATAAACGAATCTAAAATTTCTCCACAGTTTGGACATTTATGAATCACCCCATCATACACTTGTTTTCTATTGGTATTATCTTGTTTATCATACATCACAGGTGTTCCACAGTTCATGCAAAATCTTGCACTTTCAGCAAGTTCTTTACCACATTTCTGACAATAAGACATTTCCTTATCTCCTCCAACATGCCATTTGTTATATTAAAAGCATACAAAACTACGGATTATACGTCATCTATCTTCACTGCATCACATATATCACCAATATTACACTTTAAATACTCACATATACGTAAAAGAACAGAAAGTGCTACTTCTTCATTGCGACGCAATTTGGTCATAGTCCCTGTAGCAATACTCAAATCTTTCCGAAAAGTCACTTGAGATATCTCTTTTTCGGCCAGCATAACCCACAATTTTTTATAACTAATCTTCATATTTGAAATTCCTCATACAGCAAAGAATTATTTTTTTCCATCTCTGTTTTCTCAATCTTTAGTATATGATCCCATTGTCGCAATGTCAACAAATATTGCCTATAACGTATTTCTTTTTCGCAACTTCTTGCGATTATCAATATATATACTCCGCTTAACCATAGGCAATACAATAGAAAATTATATTCTTCAAAAAAGAGCAGCCTTTCGACCGCTCTTTCCTCTTACACATACACTATAGTTTCCAGTACAATCTTTTCAGCACTATCTCTGATATTATTCATTAATCCTACTCACTCCATCGCATTCTGCATCTTCAATTTTTCTGTTACACCTTGTTTTTCTGCCATCTGCTCCACTAACATCCACACCTGCTCTCTGGCTTCCTGATCGACCTGATTCAAATGTGTTGTCAGTTTTCCAATCAATAAGAGGTACTGATATTTTGCCGATCTGTATTCTCTTAAAAACTCTTTTCGCAGCATTCCATACTTCCCATAGATCGGTTCTTCCTCATTTAATTTCAAATCCGGGATGTAATAATCACCATGCAATGTATAACTTAATCCATTATTTTTATCATAAATCTGTTTTTCCATAATCTTAAATCTCCATTCCTCTGTATTTCGTTTTGTTTTTCATTGACTGCGTATTATGTTCCTGGCTTCTCTCCCTTGCCCATTGCAACCTGTCACTCATTTTTCTTGGCATCTGCTCTTTCCGGAGTTTCTCTTCAAGTTCTTGCTGAATTTGAATATCTTTCTGTACCGCAGCATCCACTGTAGTTATCCCCAACACTCGAACTACTCGATCATACCGGGTGGATATATTCAATAACTTTTCATTTTTCTCATATAAACAGTTATTATCCCGACGTAACTCCTTCAATTCGATTTTCATGCTTTCACATTTCTGTTTTTCTTTCAGATACTTTCTTTTCCATGTTTCTACTTGTCCGGCAAGTTCTTTCACCTGTGCAGCCATTGCAGCAATCTTATTTTTCATCTTGATAAACAATGGTTTTATTTTCTTATCTCAATAAGTTGCTGCACGTTCCAATGGTCCTGCTTCTGGCAATAACAGTTCAATTGTTCCGATCTCTCTTAACTCCTTGTTTACAGAATCCATGATCGGCTGTAACTGCTCTCTGTGTTGTTCCAGATTTTTCAATTCTTTTTCCGCTTTCTCTGCACGCTGTTCTGCCATCTCTTTATCTTTTTGTGCCTGATTTTTTTCTTCTTCCAGTATTTTAATATCGGCTTTGATTTCTGCAATCTGGGATGTCAATCCTTCGTTTTCTGCTGTCAGATACTCTTTTTCCTGTTCCAGTGCCTGTACTTCCTTTTTACGCTCTTTCTTCTTAAAATTGTAAACGTCCAGATGTTCCTCATGGGTTCCTTTCTGCTCCCATTCAATTCCATGTTCCCTGGCAATCTCCGCAAGTACTTCTTTTTCATGGTTTATCCACTGATTCAACTCCGTATCATGCTTGTTTCCTCCCTGAAATCCCAGACTTTTCAATGCCTGCTTCAATGAAACCCTCGTGTCCATCCCTTTACCTTTCCAACCAGTCACATAGGGTACAAAATCAATATGCAAATGTGGAGTCGCTTCATCCTGATGCAAATAACAGCTAAATACTCTCAGTGTCGGATTCCTCTTCTGAAAATCCTGAATATATTCATCCAGAACCTTCACTGCAAGTTCCCCATCGGGTGTTCCAGCAGCCATATCTTCACAATTTCCAATTTGAAAGATGACTTCATGGAACAGCTTTTCCTGCTTACCCTGCCGGATCTTCTCATAATAATTTGTAATCTGCCGATCCTTCTTTTTTCCGACATTATAACGCTCCACCGATTCATCAAATAGTTCCTTATATACTTGTTTTAAATTTTCATTCTGATAGCAGATATTCAGATGTACTCTGTCCGAATCTACATTTTCCGCTATAAAATCTCGTCTGTTATGAGCAAGAGATCCAGCTCCAATCATACCGCTGATAGTTCTTTTCATCGTCATATTGCCTCACCTTACTTTCTGAAACCAGTGCCAGATATGGCACATAATTTGTATTTACGCCAGTCATGGCAGTTATAAGAAATCTGCGCCGGACACGGCGGTTTTGTTACTTTTGTCAAAAGTAACGCAAAAGCACTTTCGACAGCCGTACCGTCCATCAAAAGTACCCTTGCGCCCTGCCGGGGGCTATACCTCCCTTCGGTCGGTGTGGCTGTGCCCGGTTATATCCTTGCCCGGATATATTCCAAATCCCCACGGTAAGGTGTCCCCACCAGATACCAGTTCCGGGCAACATCCATTTCCATCCGGGTCTGTACCCATTTGCCATCCATCAAAATCTGCAGGTATTCCCCACAGTGCAATCCGGTATCAATCCACAAGTCCGATGACAAGATACCGTATCTTCCGTTGCTGCTGTTGTAACCAAGTCTTCCTTCTCTCATTTTCACGTTCTCCCTTCATTCATCTTTATCGCAAGGATGCCCTGAAACAGGGCTCCCTTCGCAGCCATTCACTTTTTGTTAGTGCAAGAACATTCCATCTGCACCTTACAGTCTGTTCCTTGTTTGCTATCTACAGGTGCGTGACACGCTCCTGTCATAGGGTAGTCAACAAGAACTGTTACCATCGGAAACTGTCTGGTATACCTCGTCTATCCAGATATTCCTGCCGGGATTTTTCCCGTTCTTCCGCTGTAGAGGCAGTTTTCGACTGTGTATATAATTGCCGGTTCGCCATACGATCCACTTTTTCCATAAGCCCTTTGCAGATTTCCTCCGAACAGCTTTGATCTTCCATCAAATGATAGGAAACCAGCTGTCGGAACAGGCTAAACGGTATCTGTACATTCTTAATCTCCATATAGTCTCCTTTCAAGGTGGCAAGATGCCTTGTTCTTAAGAAATGGTCATCTTGCCATCTTCCTTTTATTCTGACAGCATCCAGAACCATTGATTTCCACGTTTTACAGAATCAATCTCCAGTTCCAATTTTGCATTTCGCAGTGTTTTCTTCTTAATCCCACGCCTTTCAGCTTCTTCTTCAATCTTTTTCTGAGCCATACCACCGTTAGCCAATATCTCCAGCAAGAACGCTTTCGCTTTCCGGCTTTTTTGCCCTCTGCTGTCACCACTGAGCAGATCATCTGCGCTGATGTCATATTCCCCAATCCATTCAAAACCCGTCTCTTTATCCAGACGGAATGCTATGGACTTTCCTTCCGGTGCAAGGGAACTTTTCACATGACATACCACACGGATTTCCGGTTCATCTTTAATTCTCCCAACAATCAGCACACTTCTGGCTGCCGCCTGAAAATCTATAGAACCTAAGCCACGATAGGAAGACTTTCCGTTGCTGTTTTTGTTCATGTGACCGATCAGAATGATTGCACAGTGATATTTCTCTGCAAGCACCGCTACACGTTTCATCAACGGACGTATTTCATTTGCTCGGTGCATATCCACCTCTGCACCAAGGAACCCCTGTATCGGGTCTAAAACCACCAGACGAGCTTTCGTCTGTACAATAGCTTCCTCCAGCCGGATATCCAGCATAGTAAGTGGCTGCTCCCGGTCATCAATGACCAATACTCTGGAACAGTCTGCACCAGCCGCCAAAAGCCTCGGCTTAATCGTATCGCCCAGCCCATCCTCTGCAGTCTGATAAATGACATTCACAGGCTCTATTGGACTTTCCGATAATTTCACATCAGAATCAGAAGCCATTTCTGCTCCATCATTTACTTCTGTTACCTTTTCCAGCACAGGAAGAATCTTTTCTCCCTTGGTCAATTTTGCAATGATCTGAAGCACCATAGTGGTCTTGCCCTCACCGGGATCTCCCTGAATAATCGTTACCTTCCCAAAAGGGATAAACGGGTAAAACAGCCATTCAATCTGCTCTACCTCCACCGTTTCCATATTGATTAGCTTCAGATCCGGCTCCATTCTTTTTATTTCTGTTTTCTTTATCTCTACTTTGTTCGTTTCCATCGTTCCTCCTTATTTTCCCGTTGAAAGGAAGCGGAGATTTTGATAGAATACCCATAGAAAGTTTTTGGGTGAGTATTCTACCAAATCCCTGCCTTTAGGTGTTTGCCGACACTTAAAGGCTTTTTCTATTCTTCCTTCATGCCATTCATCGTGATTGTGATCAGCCGGATCACTTCCAGTAAATCCTCCGGCACATTATCACCCTTTTTCAGACGTTTCAGCTCATTCAGAACCTTTGCAAGCTCATTTTTCAACGCTTTATACACTCTCGGATTTCCTGTCACTACAACCTCTTTTTCCTGCAATCTTCGGATAATATAATCCTGTTTGGTCAGACCGGATAATCTGACTGCCGCTTCCAGAAGTTCATTCTCCTCCGGTGATACCCGAAACGCTACCGTTTTATTTCTCCATCGTCCCTGTTTATCCAGACATTTAGCTGACATACGCAAGTCCTCCTTCCCTATCATTTGATTCTTCATTCATATTTTCTGCATCCAGCTGATCTGCCATATCCTGCTGTACAGACGGAAACAAATGTGCATACCGGTAAGTAATTTTTTCCGCTAAATGCCCAACCCTTTTCCCGATTGCCAGTGCAGTATAACCCATGTTAATCAGCAAAGAGACATGGCTATGCCGAAGATCATGCACACGGATTTTTTTCACACCGCTTGCTTTGCATCCTCTTTCCATTTCATGGTTCAAATAATACTTTGTTACCGGGAAAATACGGTCATCCGGCTGCAGGCTGTAATATAACTTCAGACAATCCTGCATTTCGTCACATAGAAACTTCGGCATAGTTACAGTACGGATACTGTTCTTTGTCTTTGGCGTGCTAATCACATCTTCTCCTTTTAAACGCTGATAAGATTTGTTAATCCGCAGCGTTCTCTTCTGGAAATTGAAGTCCGCAGGAGTTAGAGCCAAAAGCTCCCCGGATCTGATTCCACACCAGTAAAGCAACTGGAACGCATAATAGGAAAGAGGTTTATCCATCATTTCTTCCGAGAATTGCTTATACTCTGCCTTTGTCCAGAAGAGCATTTCCTTACTTTCCTCCGAACCGATTGTGCCCGCTTTCCTTGCCGGATTTGTACTAAGATCATAAAATTTGATCGCATGATTGAAAATTGTACTCAACTGTCCATGAATCGTTTTCAGATAAGTAGGGGATAAGGGTTTTCCCCTCCGGCTTGTCAATTTGCGAAGTTCATTATGCCAGTCCAGAACATCCTTTGCGGTAATTTCCGATACCTTTCTTTTTCCCAGATACGGTAAAATCTTGAACTTGATAATATTTTCTTTTGTGAGCCAGGTACTCTTTTTCAGCCTTGGTCTCACATCTTCCTCATATAATTTGCAGAAGCTCTCCAGTTCCATATCCATGCTGGCTTTCTTCTTCAGGATGAACTGCTGCTCCCACTGTGCAGCTTCCCTTTTCGTCGCAAATCCTCTTTTGCATTTCTGCTTACGTTCACCGGTCCAATCCTGATACCTTGCCATGACGTACCAAGTGTTATTGCTTTCATTCTTGTAAATTGCCATTCCTAATTCCTCCCATCGTTCGATCTTGTTCCATAAAACTGCTCGTAAAAATACTTCCGGTCAACTTTTCCTGCGATTGTCTGACATCCCATCGCCTGTAATTCCCTGTTCAGTCTCTTCATCAGCTTATAAGCATAGGATTCCGATACCTCCAGGACTTCCATGACCTCTTTTACATTCATAAACATTTTACTCATTGTAAATCCCTCCTTTGTTTGCCACTATACATTTCTGTATAGTTCGTATGATACTATACTTTTTTGTATTGGTCAAGCGTTTTCAGCGTAAACTTCTATACTTTTTTGTATGGTTTTTTCTTGTCTGTACTATACAGATATGCTATACTCAATCTATCAAGAAAAAGACAGGAGATGTAAAACTATGGCAATAGGCGAAAGAATCCACCATTTCAGACTTCTGCGTGGTTTCACGCAGAAATATTTGGGTCAACAACTGGGATTCAGTGATTCACAGGCTGATGTCCGCATTGCACAGTATGAAAAAGGGGCACGCAGTCCAAAAGAAAAATATCTGAACGCATTGGCTGATATTTTTGAAGTATCCCCTCATGCTCTTGCTGTCCCGGATATTGACAGTTACGTTGGACTGATGCATACCTTATTTACCTTAGAAGACCTTTACGGACTTCACATTGATGAGATTGACGGAGAACTTTGTCTCCGGCTGGACAAATCCAAGGGAACCACCTACCTTTCCATGTTCGATATGTTCCATGCGTGGCAGGAACAGGCAGAAAAACTCAAATCCGGCGAGATCACTCAGGAAGAATATGATCAGTGGCGTTACAACTATCCAAAAAACGCAAAATAAAAGCCGACGAAAAAAGGCCTTACCAAATTGATTTCACTCAATTCAGTAAGACCTTTTTTGTCGGTTTCACACATATTACTCGATAACCACAGGATACCTGATAAATAATGCCAAAATATCCAGTGTTATCATTTTGTTATCAAATAGAACTTTATCTGCCCGGAAACGCCCTGTTTATAAGGCTTTCCAGAAATTTTTAATTATTCAAACTCCAGACAGACAGTACGGAGTATTAACGCATATAGACGATTTTAAAGGCTTTTTAACCAGTTAAGAGCAACATAGCCACATAATCTAAATTTTAAAAATGCAATAAAAATGCAATGAGTGACACGACTACTTGCTATACTTCCATCGGCTTCTTCTTGATACCAACACTATGAAAAGTCCGATTACAATTAAATATACTTTGAAAGGAAGATCACCATGAATTACAAATTAGAACTCAAACAAATCGTGGAATTTCCACGCTGTCGCATTTACCGTGACTTCATACAAACTTTAATCACTACCAAGAGCATCCGAACTACCGGGGGCTCTTTTCTTTTTTATTATCTGGTATTATGCTCCTATGCAAATTACCGCACATCCTACCGCCGGATGGAACACATTACCTATACCATTGGTCCAGGAGAGTGGATCTGCACAGTCACAGATCTTCAGGAATGGTTTCGCTGCCGTTTCCAACATCAAGCGTTGTCCATCCTTCGATTTTTTGAAGAGCAGAATTACATTACCTACTCTCTTCTCGGCAAAAACCGCCTGGTCAAATTCAAAATATCAGACTGGCCCAAAGACAATACCGTATTGGAATACAACTATCCCTGTAAAAAAGATACAGGGTTTTTCTTTTTCCCGATTGCCAAAGTTCACGAACTAATTGGCATTGGAAAATGCTCGGAAATGGATGTTATTCTGGATCTGTGGATTCATGCAGTTTACAACGATTCCTCTGTCCTGGGATCTGATTCCGGTCCCATTGTCTATTACCGGGATAATACCGGAAATCCCCTTACCAGCTTTAATGAACTGGGTGAAAGGTGGAGTCTGTCAAAGGCATCGGTATCACGACTCTTGAAGAAACTGGAGGAAAAAGAATACATTACACTTATCTCATTTACAGGAAAACACGGAAGCGTAATTTATCTCAACAATTACCTGTCCGTGATGTTTAATATCAGCGACGTTATGATTGACAAGGAGGAGATCGCTATGAAGATGCAATTACCAATCCATGTACCTGAAGAAATCACTATTGAGGATTCTGCTTCTGTTAGCGTTTCAGAAACTGTCACAGACTCACAAATCACCGTTACAAAAAATGATTCCTGCGTTCCAGATTCACACATGAAATTTATCGTGCAAAAAGTCGCAGAACTATTGGATTCACAAGGGATTCCATGTTGCCACTGCTCAAAAACCCGCTATATATTATCTCCATTATCAGCCTGCAAAGATATATTTAATACATTTACTCTAAATATTATCTGTCCCTACGGAAATGCCGCTTATCGGTTTGAGTTGTCCGTAAGTCCAGGGGATGAGTCTGCCCAAAAGATGCCTGCCGTGGCAGAGCCTTCTGCACTGAAAGGGGGGGAATAGACATGGCAAACCGCAATACACAGGGATTTCCTTCACCCGAAGAAGATCCACGTTTTCACGACACCTATCAGTTTTTACGCAGATACCGGGATGCAACCTACAGCCTGAAGGTAGTCGTACACCAGATGGAGCACCAGTTTAAGCTCCAATACGACAATGACATCGACAAATTTCTGGACTCCATCTATGCTGCCGGGGCTGATCTTACCGGAAGCGACATCGAACAACGGGCAAAAAGTATTGCCAGAAGCAACCAGATGCTGAAGCTTTTGGAATCATCCATCGATCTCCTCCGGAACAATCACAAGCATGGGGAACAGTATTACTGGATTCTCTACTACGCTTTTCTCTCTCCACAGGAAATGAAAAATACAGATGAGATATTGGATAAGCTGGCTCACCACATCACCAATATTTCCTACCGCACCTATTACCGGAAACGCAGGGCTGCGATTGAAGCACTCAGTACCATCCTTTGGGGATTTACTGCAAAAGAGACATTGGATACGCTCAACAAGTTCTTTCCAGAGTAATACATGTCGCCTATCTCCTCGGCTTTTCGTAATATCATAAAAATGTTATACTAAAAAATGCAAAATATATATTGACTCTCACGGAACGTCATAGCGTACAGTTATCTTATCAGGAACAGGAGGTCAGCAACTATGAGGACAGTCAAAGAAATATCAGAACTTACAGGTATCAGCGTTCGCACGCTTCACTATTACGATGAAATCGGGCTTTTAAAACCAACACAAAAAAGTGATGCGGGATACCGGCTTTATGACGATAGGGCATTGGAAATATTACAGCAGATTCTGTTTTTCCGTGAGTTTGACATTCCTTTGAAAGAAATCAAAGCTGTTCTGGAGAATCCTGCTCTTGAAAGGAACCAGATCTTGCAAATGCAGAGAAAAATGTTGGTAGCAAAGAAAGAACGTATGGAACATCTGATTGCCAGCATTGATGATATCCTGAAAGGAGAGAATAAAATGGATTTTGCGATTTTTAGTAAAACGGAAGTTGAAGAAATGTTCCAAACTATGTTTGAACATATGCCTGACAATATGAAAGAACTTGCTGTAAAAGAGTTTGGAAGCATTGAAGAATGGAAAAAGCATTATATTAAGACAGTTTCATCAGAAGAAATGCAGAAAGGCTATGCTAAAGTTGTTGAGTGGTATGGAGGAAAAGAGCAATTCCTGTCTGTTGCCAACAATCCTATTAGCAAAGAGGCTGCAGAAAGTTACAACCAACAATTTGACAATCTTTTATACAAATTAGCAGCTAAAAAAGTATGTTCACCAGATTCTTCTGAAGTAAGAGAACTTGTTTCCGAATACGGTTTTCTTATGAAACAACTTTCACAGATAAAGAAAGAACACGGTCTGATGGTTGCACAGGCTCAATATTACCGTAATGAAAAAATCAAACCTATGATAGATGAAAAATACGGCAATGGTACAGCCGAATTCTTCGCACAAGCTTTCGAAGCATTTTATAAAGACAAGTAATCATTAGAACTACACAAAAGCACAACAATACACCATGCAGGGAATCAAAATGGTTTCCTGCTTTTTTTATGCCAACCAGTGAAAATGGCACAGAAATGACCTGCTTCTGCGATTGAAGCGTAAAATTACCCATGCTACAATAGGTATTGCTTATAGTTTTCCTTATTTCCAGCACCCATAGATGGTGCTTTTTTTGTACCTGTAAATTCAATCGCTGACAGCAGGTTCTATGTACTTTGTACGTACACTATACTTACAATACCAAACGTATCCTGTACGTACAGCCATATGTATAAAGTTTCCTATTATATATAGAAGGGAGTCAATCATGAAAACAAGGAACGAAATCTATCAAGGAGAGGGAGCCAAGCTCTTACGGTTCATTACCACTTACCATACTCTGAGGTATGACCAGGTTTTACAACTTTTCTCCCGACATGAGCAGTCTATCAAGTCATTGATTACCAGCCTCATCAAACAAGGGCGCATCATTTACGATAAAGAGCATGACCTTCTTTGTGACAGCCAGCAGTCTGCTGAGAATCCTGACTATGCTATAATTACATGCTTCTGGGTACTGCTGGATTTTAAGAAAGGTGTTGTATACCACACCAGTGGCGAATTTCCAATCAAGCTCAATTTCTTTTCGCAAGATGAACAATACGAAATCATCTATATCGGTGAAGAACAGGAGGCTCTGATCAATCATGTGATGGAAAGTATCCCATCACATGGTTCCAAACGCCTGATTGTCTTAGAATCCGAAAGCCAGGCTGCCAAAATCACCATTGATGATGTAGCCGCTTACTGCCTTGTAAATGAATCCGGTGCTGTCAGTTACTACATGAGAAAGTAGGTTATTATGACGCAAAATACACCAACCATTTACCAGCGGCTTGAAAAACTGGAAGGGGAGCTGCAAAAACTGACGAATACCGTTTACGCTCTGAAGGTCACTGATATCCAGAATTATGATAAAAATTTTGAGGAACTGAGCGTCAGTGCTGCTCTTCGGGCGGAGCGGATTGCCTGCCAGATGCGTAACCTTGTCTGTCCGGCTCTCTCCCCAAATCAAGCAGCTTATCTTCCCAAAGCGGCAGATGCACAGGGAATGCGGATTGCAGAACAGCAGGGGATTCTCACCATTACGCTTCCCGGACTGCTTCCGAAACGAAGAGTCCACACAAACACTGCATTTCTCCATGAACCGCTTAATTATATGCTTCGGGAGTATGTAAAACAAAATGCCCTGCCCCTCTATCGTGACTGCGTGATATGTTTCAGTCAAATATATGACAGGGAACTTCCTCAAAGACGTATCCGGGATTATGACAATCTGGAGTTTAAACAGATTCTGGATACACTTTGTACTTATGTTCTGACAGATGACAGCGGCTTTTTCTGTGATTCCTACTACACGACACAGCTTGGCTTAAAGGACTGTACACTGGTATCGGTTATGGAAAAAGCTGACTTTCCGAAATGGCTGCAGAACCAGAAAAATCATCACGAAAGCATGTCGGAAAATCTCCTGACTTCTCAGGCAGAAATCCGACATCGGTAAGAACCACCGCAGGGAACTTTGTTTTCTTGCTTTTTTTATCTCCAAACCACCGGAGATTTACCCAAGTATAGGCTTGCATGGGTAAGAACTGAATTGAGGTGATGCTTATTTGATAAGACCTGACACTACGAAATACCGCTTACTGGAAATGATAGGGATGTGCGGGGAATTTCCCGCAGACCAGCTAAACAGACTCATCCCAAGTGCCTCCTATGCGGAAAAACTCATTACGGATTTGAAGGCGGAACACCTCATCCGTACCCACTACCGGGATGCTCTCAGAGGCTACCGTCTTACAAAAGCTGCGAAAGAGATGCTGTTATCTGTCTCGCCGCTACGCTTCCAGTGCTATCTGACCGGCAATACCGAGACGAACCTCATCCGAAGTGAAGTATCCCGACGTATCCGCTTACATCAGAAAGCCGAAACGTATCTGACACTCCTTCATGCCGGGATTCCCTTTTATCCGGATGTAAAACCTGACATCTTCTGTAATCACCGCGAAGCTGGTTCCATCGGTATGCGAAGCCTTCCTCTTTTTTACGCTTCCAGAGAAATTAAGGAATTGGGCCCGGAGACCACGAAGATTAGGAACTCCCGCAGCATGGGCATCCTGATGGCACCGCAATGTGTCTATGTCCTTTATAACACGGGAAACGGAGTCCTGAAATGGGAATATCGAACGGAAGTCCGCTTAAACGCCTTCCTGCAGCATTACCTGCAAGGCTACCCTTACAACGGACATCCACAGATCCGGGCAATCATGACCGGAACCGACATGGAAATGGCTTTCCGGCTGTTTACCAGTACCGGAGGCTACAAAAAGAGCCTGTTTATGCTGGACACCTCCTTCGAGCATTTCCATTACCTTCCCAATACTCCGGAAGGGGAAGTGCTTTTAAAACTGCTGGTTCACCCTGAGATCATGGAAAAGCTGGACAACCTCCTGCTGTCCGATCTGGGCTGCCGCAGCGATTCAATTCCACTGGAACATGATGCCACGGATGCTTCCGGGAACCCCATCCTTCTTGCTTATGATTTTGACATGCAGCGAATCAACCGGTTCAATACCGGCTTAAATGTATACGGCAGATCCGGGAACCTGATCTGTTTCGATTTTCAGATTCCGGTCCTGAAAAAATACTTAACTGCCACAATCCATTTCTCCAGTATTGACCTTTGCAAATTCAAAAGGGGGTTTTTACATGAACCGTAAATGGTGGAAGCTCATTTATATGCTTCCGATCACCTTCTGCACCCTCTATGCAGGAGGCTATGTTGCTCAATTTATCCGCAACTATCAGACCTGGGAATCTGCCGGCAATTTTGCTGGAAACGGAACTGCCCCGCAGATCCCCTCCCCGCACCCGCTCGCCTGTCTGGATGCCCTGACTGCTTTCCCGTACAATCTGTATGGGATTTTTCTATGTCTGGCAGCTTTTGGACTCCTGACCTTCCTTCTCATGCGTATGGGATTTGACCGAAACGGGGAAATAACAGACCGGGGCCGGAACCTGAATTATTCCACAAAGGGAACCTATGGGACTTCCGGTTTTATGACTTTGGAGGAAATGCATCAGGTACTGGAGCTTACGAATGATGTCAAGAAACACAAGGGAACCATTCTTGGAAAACTGAACGGAAAAGCCGTTTGTCTCCCGAAGGATACCCGCATGAACCGGAATATTGCCGTTTACGGTGCCAGCGGTTCCATGAAAAGCCGGGCCTTTGCACGCAACATGATCTTCCAGTGTGTTGCCCGCGGGGAAAGCCTCATCATCACCGATCCAAAATCGGAATTGTACGAAAGTACAGCCACTTACCTTGAGAATGCCGGATATATCGTGAAATCCTTTAATCTTGTAAACCCGGAAAACTCGGATAGTTGGAATTGTCTGGGTGAAATTGGCGGACAGGAAACCATGGCACAGGTATTTGCTGATGTCATCATCCAGAATACCGGTTCTGCCAAAGGCGATCACTTCTGGGACAATGCCGAGATGAACTTATTAAAAGCTCTGATTCTCTATGTGGATCAGGGATTCCCACCGGAGGCAAAGAATATCGGACAGGTATACAAACTCCTGACCATGAGTTCGGAAAAAGAACTGAACAGCCTCTTTGACCTGCTTCCGGTCTCCCATCCGGCAAAAGTCCCCTACTGCATCTATAAGCAGGCAAGTGACACGGTACGTTCCGGCGTCATCATCGGACTCGGTTCCAGACTTCAGGTATTCCAGAACAAGCTGATCCGCCAGATCACTTCCTATGATGAGATCAACCTGACGCTGCCGGGAAAAGAAAAATGTGCATACTTCTGCATCACTTCGGATCAAGACAGCACTTTTGATTTTCTTTCTTCCCTGTTTATGACCTTCGTATTTATCAAACTGGTCCGTTATGCAGACACCTATGGGGAAGATGGAAAACTGCCGGTTCCGGTACATATCCTGGCTGATGAGCTGGCGAATACGGGAGCAATCCTATCGCTCAACAAAAAGATTTCCGTGATCCGAAGTCGAAACCTCAGTATTTCCTGCATTTTCCAAAACCTGCCTCAGATGCAGAACCGGTATCCCTTAAACCAATGGCAGGAAATCATCGGGAACTGCGACACTCAGCTATTTTTAGGCTGTACGGATGAGGTAACTGCTACATTTATCTCTAACCGCTCCGGTGATGTGACCGTTGGTGTCAGCAGCGAAGCCAAACAATTAAATAGCTGGAGGGTATCCGATTATACACCGGAATACCGCCAGACCAGATCCATCGGGAAACGAAAGCTCTTAACTCCGGATGAGATCCTGCGGCTCCCGCTGGATACTGCACTGATTATCCTGCGTGGTCAGAAGGTACTGCAGGTAGAAAAATACGATTACACCCTGCACCCGGATGCCCAAAAACTCATTCCCCGGAAGGCTTCCGAACATATTCCGGAATGGAGAAAAGGAGCATGTAGTGAAGAATATACGTACACTCCAACTATTCCTGCTTCCCACCCGAAAAAAACCGCTTCTTATGGAAAGCAGAAAAAGAAAAAAGCTGAACCGCACTTTGACCAGCAAAGCGTTTATCAGGAACCTGGCTATCACGATTTCCCGGATGACTTCTCAGCAGATAACTATTCGGATCACACAGACATGGTTCCTTTAGATAAAGATTCTATCATGTCATAATTTGAAAGGAGACACTATGATGCCAAACGAAACAACCAACACACCTATTTTAACTCTGGATTCCGATGCGAAGCTGGAAACAGCCCAGTCCATTTCAGACCTTACTTGGCATGAGATCCAGAATGCCTACCGTACCCGCCGGATCTTAACCGGAATGCTTGGCGGTATCGAGAAAACAGAAAACGGCAGCCTCATTGCCGTGGTTTACTACAAGGATTTCCGTACTGTCATCCCAGTAACTGAGATGATGATCCATCTCATGCAGGATGAAGCACACGATTATGGGGAGCTTGCTCTGCGGCAGAACAAAATCCTCAACAATATGCTTGGATGTGAGATTGATTTTCTGATTAAGGGATTAGATCCGAAGACACGCAGCATTGTCGCCAGCCGGAAAGAAGCGATGCTGAAGAAACGCCAGATCTTCTATCTGGATAAAGATGCTTCCGGAATGCCGAAAGTTTATGAAGACCGTATCGTGCAGGCAAGAGTCATTGCTGTTGCGGAAAAGGTAGTCCGGGCAGAAATTTTCGGTGTGGAAACCTCCATTCTTGCCAGAGACCTGTCCTTCGACTGGATGGGTGATGCCAGAGAACGCTTCCAGGTAGGCGATCACATCCTGGTACGCATCCTGGATGTGCGGGCAGACTCACCGGAGCAGGTCATTGTCCACGCAGATGTCAAAAGTGTGGAAGGCAACACCAGCAAGGAAAACATGAAAAAATGTAAGATTCAGGGAAAATACGCCGGAACTGTGGAAGACATCCATAAAGGCACCGTCTTTGTCCGGCTCTCCATCGGTGTCAATGCCATTGCCCACTCCTGCTATGACAGCCGGACAGTCGGGAAAAAGGATCAGGTATCCTTTGTGGTGACGCATATTGATGAAGAGCGTAATGTTGCCCTCGGCATCATCACCCGCATCATCAAGCAGACCATATAAGGCTTCCACCTTATTTTTAAATAGCTTTTTTTCATATACAGCACCAATTAGTCCAGCAAATACTCACGATACAGCTACATAAGGTGACAGAATAAAGTATTTTTCAGACCATTACCTTATTGTACTGAAAACGGTAACGTGTTATACTGATTCGGTATTACTGAACCGGAAAGACGGATGCATTTCGATTTTGCCCTCTAGTATCCAAGGAGGGTGATGCCCATGAATACAATGGAAGTATTGACTTTACTATTGGTAATTTTTGCGGCTTTGACTTATATAGATCGACATAATAAGAAATAGCATCCACGACCCTAGGAAAGTTTTGGATGCTATGACTTATACATAGAATATAAAATTTAACTGAGGGCATCAGATTTTGCATCTGAATACCTTTCTTGAGTTCATTATACACTGGGGGATTTGAGAAATCAAGTCCCCCTTTTTATTATGACATTGATTAGTATCTGCATTAAACATCAGAAATTTATATTCTTACTCACTGAAACGAATTCTCTCTATCAATGAATCTTTCCTTACTGACTTTGCAATGAATATTGCCAATAACATCTGTATCACAAACAATGTTAAAATTATAATAATAGCTGCTGTTACCGGATAATGGTATGTGCTGATATCAAACATTCCTGTACGCTTTGCATATAAAAACAACGGATATCCTGCAAGACTTCCCACTCCGATACTGATAATAAGAGTGCCTACTGTATAGAATATACCTTCCAACTGGAGCATCTTCATCAACTGACGGTCCGACATTCCGATTGCCTGCATCATGCCAAGCTCCTTTTTTCGCACATGGACACTATTGATCATTGTGTTAATCAAGTTCATAATGCTGATTGCTGCCAGAATGATGATAAATGCATAACATGCACCTCTAGTCATCTGTATGGCATTTTCCCATGTATCGTACTCATTCTTCCAGGTACGCATCTGCAGTCTGCCTGATCCATCCACAATAGCCTGTAGAGATGCTTCCAGTGCCTCATCATAATCCTTATCTGCAATCACCTGAAAATAGCTGGAAGAATTATTTATGGTAAGTTTCTCTGCCCCTTCTTTTGCCATGATAAGACAGTTATAGTTTGTCAGACCTGTTCCATATTCACCAATTGCTGCCACTTCAATCTCTTTTTGAAAGGTATTATCTCCATCATGAATATTGAGTTTCAGCTTATCTCCCACTTTAATATCTGGATACCAGTGAAGTAGCGCGCGGTCCAGAATCACTTTATCCCCGGATTTCAATTCCTCGTATGTGACATTGCCTTCAGTGATTCCTTTTTTCAGCTCTTCTGCGTATTCTTCCGGCACTCCATTGATAAATTCGGTTCCAATTTTTTCTTCAAAAGGTCCTCCTGATACCTTCAACGCGGTAAACACATCTACCCGCTCAACACCGTCAAGCTCCTCTATCTGCTGCTTTAGTCCTTCATTTAATGGATTATTCTTTTGAACCTCCGCCCATTCATATTCAGGATGCTCTTTATTCCCGGATTCCACAATTGGAGAAATCTCATATTGCCCCACAATCGAACTCTTTGCACTTTCCATCGGATTTGCACAAGACAGCACCGTTGCTACCATCATGACAAATATTCCGGTAACGGCCATAGATACAATCGTGATAGTACTCTTCTTTTTATTCTCTGCAAGATTTCTCTTGGTCAGTCGTCCGATATTCAGAAATTGATATCCCTTCCTGCTGCTTTTCTGTCGCTTACTGCCTCCCTGGTAACGCATAGCTTCTATTTCTGATACCTTCGCCGCCATACGCATAGGCTTCATCAGTGACAGATACACTGTACACAGAGTCACTGCAATTGCCAACAGATAAATCCACCAATAATAAAGTTGGACTTCTCCTTTAGCTACAACCTTGTATGCCTCTGTTATAAGTACGTTTGAATCCTTTGCATGTTCTACAAACTGGAGAAGTACAACTTTCACAGCAACTGTTCCGATCAAAAGTCCTATCGGAATGGCAAACAACGCCACTCCCATTCCCTCTCTTAGTACGATTTGTCTAAGCTGCCGTTTCGTAGCCCCGATTGCCTTTAACTTTCCAAATTCCCGAACCCTCTGGTTCATAGATACATAATAAACACTATAAATTGTGATAATGCCCGCCAATACAACAATAAGCATGATTCCTACAATCACCGGAATTGTAGCCGGATCCACATAATTTGCTGCAAGATACTCTTTATTAATATTCATGTCATCCTCGGAAATCCCGAACTGTCTGGCAATATTCTGTATCGTCTCTGTATAATCTGCAGTCGTATTTCCTTTCTGTCCATTCACCTGAAGTAAAAACCGATATTTCACCTGTTCTACCGGTATCTCCGCTTTCAGAAAGGCCTCTGAAACCAATGATGTATATTGTTTTTGTTCTTTGCTGCTCTCATTATCTGCTAAAAAACCACAGATTCGAAAGTCTTTCTCCTTCGTATAATCCAGTCCGTCATCTTTCAGAATCTGATAAGGTACTGTGATAGTGTCACCGATTTTCCCATTCTGTCCTAATGCTTCCAGTATTCCTTTTGAAACCACAATATCATTTTCTTTCTGCGGAAGTTGCCCCTCTTTCAGCTTCACTTTATAAAGTTCCATCCCTGTTCTGTCCATATACATCATGGAAACCGTCGCATCTTCCAGATTCATGTACCCCGCATCGCTGCGGAGTCCGTAAGTTTTCACATCATGATGTGCCGCCAGTTTCATAACTGTACTCTCGTCCACGTTCCGATAAAGGGCATGCCATGTTGGATAAATCTTATTGATTACCGCAAAGTTCACTTCCACCATATCTTTTCCGATTGATGGGATTACGAACAGCAGTAATGTTGTCAGGATAATGGCAATTCCAATCAGTATGTTTTTGCTCTTATAATGCCGCATATTGCAATATGCAACTCTGGTCGTCATCTTCATTATCTTCTCACCGCCTTGCCATCTTCAATGATAATCATTTCATCCGCCATCTGGGCAATCGTTTCATCATGGGTAATCATGATAAGCGTCTGCCCGAAATCCGACACGCAGCTTTTCAATAGGCTCATAACCTCTAGCTCAGTCTGGGAATCAAGGTTTCCAGTCGGCTCATCCGCCAAAATTATCGCCGGTCTTGTCACCAATGCCCTGGCTATCGCAGTTCTCTGTTTCTGTCCACCAGACAAAGCAGACGGCATCGCATCTTTCTTATCCTGCAGTCCGATTTTTTTGAGAATATCTTCCACTTCCCGCGGCTTTACCTTGCGATTATCAAGTCCCAGCGGAAGAACGATATTCTCCCACACATTCAGCGATGGAATCAGATTAAAATCCTGAAAGATAAATCCTATCTTCTTTCTTCGAAACTGTGCCAGTTTATCATCTTTTCGAGAATAGATATCGGTTCCATCAATCCATACTTTGCCGGAATCCGGTCTGTCAAGCCCTCCAATCAGATGCAGAAGTGTAGATTTTCCGGAGCCGGAACGTCCTACGATAGCTGTAAACTTGCCTCTCTCTATCTGTAAACTTGTATGATCCACGGCTCTCACCTGATTCTCGCCTTCTCCATAATACTTTACTAGATCTTCTACTTTTAAAATACTACTCATATCTTCAAGTCCCCTTTCCATTTCATACCCCTACTATAACATTCCTGCATTACAAAACCCTTACAACAACCATAACAGTTTTGTAAGGGTTCCGACTATTCTCCTATTATGAGCGGCAGTGTCACTTTAAATATCATACCTTTCTCAGCCTTTCTTTTGGCTGCTATTGTCCCCCCCTGTTCTTCTATGATCTTTCTGGCAAGATACAGACCGACACCCGCTCCGTCTTTTACCTGTTCCTTTGCTTTCCTTCCCCGGTAAAATCTCTGATAGATCTTATGCAGTTCCTCCGCAGGAATGCCCATTCCTTCATCTTCTACTTCAATAAGCACATTGCTTGCTAGCTCCTGCGTCCTCACTGTAATCGTTGTATGTTCCGGTGAATATTTGACTGCATTCTCAAGGATATTCGTTAATGCTTCTACCGTCCATTTTGAATCATGGTTCACAACTATATCATCATCCATCTCCACCTGAATGGAAATATCTTTTCCTCTTGCCTTCATATAAATCTGACTGACAGCCTCTGTTAGCGTTTTCTTCAGGCTTTCATGAAGCGAATGTATCTGGATCATATGTGTTTCCAGCCTTGAAAGATTTACCAGTTCATTCAAGAGCTGTTCCAGTTTGGTAAGTTCCTGTGATTCCTGCTCCAGAAACTCCCTCTGTTCTTCTCCTGTAACCCGATTTTCTGCCACCAGCTCATGACTCATCCGGAGTGATGCAAGCGGAGTCTTCAACTGATGGGAAATATCTGTAATCAGACTCTTCGTACCATTTTCTTCCTGCTCCAGACGTTCCTTCAAATCTTCGAAATATTGCCCCAGCTCCTTTACAGATTCCCACACCTTTAACCATTGTTCCGATTCTGATGTTTCTTCAGGATATGTTTGGAATTTTCCTTTTCTGAATTCCTGCAGACATTCATATAATTGCTGTAATTGTTCCTCATCACCGTATCTGCTCCAGTTTTTTCTTCGGTCCAGGTACAAGAACAGGCTACATACTATGACTCCCACTAGTAATCCAATTCCCCAGATAATCCTTATAACCACATCTGAAGATCCACTCCCTGAGTGATAACCATAAGTTTCTTCCAGCATCTGTACGACTCTTTCTATCTTCTGATCGTCCCGGTCTCTTATAAAATCTACTGTTCCTGACTTTTCCCAGATTGCAACTATTTCCCCTTCCAGTTCAGGATGTTCTGCAAGGAGCAGTGCTATCTGCGTTGCTTTCGCATTTTCCTCATACTTTGTTATCAGATACATTCCTACTGTAAAAAATACTGCAAAGATTACATATACGATAAAATACCGTTTTAATTTTTGTTTACCTTTCCGGTCCATATATATCCCAGTCCTCTCACATTCGCTATCTCTTCTGTTCCAAGTTTATTCTTCAGTCTGCTTATATTGACAGTAACCGTATTATCATCGACAAATTGACCGTCTATATCCCATACATGCTCCAGGATACTTTCTTTTGAAACAATCTGTCCTGCATTCTCCCAGAGATACAGCAACAGAGAGAATTCTTTCTTACTTAAAGTAACTGGTTCATCCCCTTTATACACCTGCATCGTTTTCATATGCACCGTAATCTCTCCGGAAGACATAATCTGTGCCTGTACCTTAGAAAGCCGTCTCATCAATGCGTTCACCTTCGACACCAAAGCCATCAGTGAAAATGGTTTGGTAATATAATCATCTGCCCCTGTATCATAACCATTTACAATATCTATTTCCTGATCCAAAGCCGTAAGATAGATAAGATATGTATCTCCACCTGCACGTACCATCCTTCCAAAATCCAGTCCTGTACCATCCGGCAATGTAATATCGCTGATAACAAGAGCATAATCTCCTTTTTGAAATGCTTCTTTTGCTTCCTTTATTGTATAAACCTGACGAACCTCATACCCTTCCCGTGAAAGTAACAGGGCAATTCCCCGATTTAGATTCAAGTCATCCTCCAGTAATAATATTTTCTGCATCAAATACTCCACCTCTATTTGTAATAACCTGTTCTTTTATCATATCAGTCCTATCTTTTGTCTACAATAAAAATAAAATTAACATACATACTTTTCCTTCATATGTTCAAGGATTTCACCGGATACTGCTTCAGAAATCGATCAATCCATTTCTGATTGCTTCTCTGTAACATCCGAAGTCTGGATAAAAGCTGTAGACAACTGCAGCTCTATGTTACTAAAGTCCTATCCATCAATACAGGAGTTATAGAATGCCGTGAAGATACCGTCAAATTCCATTTCAATAATATGTAGGCTGTCCATTGTGTGCTCCAGATAAGTCAGTGTTCCTCTATCCAAATCTATACTCGGCTTTCCTAGTGAGTTTGCTATTACATCTGGATTTGTAATTCCAAACATCTCCTTTATATCCGGCATAAGATAATCCACGATATCCGGCAGCCTTTTCTCATACGCCTGTGCCAGTTCAACTGCATGCTTCTCATAATCGGAATGTATACTGTCACAGACAAATTCAATCCCGTTTATTTCCATCTTATAGTAATCATTATTCTCATCATAGACAAACGCTGTACCCTTACTTTTTTTATTTTTTTCCAAAATCCCCATGATATATCTACACTTTCCCGGTTCTTCCGCCATACACAGTCTAAAAAACTGTAACTTAATGCTTACGTTTGTAAAAAATAACTCCTGCCAAAATCAATAAAATAATTCCAACTACAATCATAAAAATAAAATTATCAACATTTAACTTCCCTGCTATGAAAATAGAAGTCGGGCCATCCGCACCACCAATAACAGAAACGGCTGTGTTTTCTTTCTGCTTCAGTACAATGCCAATGACTGCCAATACAATTCCTAAAATTCCGGCTATGATTCCCAATCGCTTTTTCATTGCTACCACCTCAAATCATTTTTATCTGCTCAATCAAATGTAAATTGTTATGCAAGTATTTCTATGCAAATGAAGCATAGATAACCCATATTTCTGCAAACATTACCAATAAAAGTACACCATCTATCATCCAATTAAACTGAATGTCCGTTAAGAAAGTTTTTGAATGTGTCAGGCAATATTTTACTTTTTCTCGTCCAGTCAAAAAAGTGATAAGCACTTGTAATATAGGAAATAAAAATATTTGTATTTTTCTTCCATAATCATCCGCAATCCCATTTGCAAAATGTACTGGAATAATACTCGGTAAGAAAAATATACTTACAAGAGCAAGCAAAAATCCTATTATACAAATTATCCATGTGAATTTTCTAGTATTGATAAATTTCATAACAATCCTTCTTTCTGCTAAATTCAAGTTTTTCCAATACATAACACGTACTTACATTATACTCCTCACCAATGCAAACCTCAATTTATTCTCCATCCTTTTTCCCGTTATTAAGCTTCGGGCAGTAAAATGCCTTTACTTCCACCCCATCTTCCTCCGACTCAATTTCCACATAATAATCCCGGATAAAGTATCCCGCATTATGCTCCTGAATGGCGTACAGCTCCAATGTCTGAAAATCCACCAGTACCAGATCACGGGGCTTGGGTTTTTGCGTTTCCTCACAGAATACCTCCATGCTTTCCACCAGCTTATCCAGGCATTCCTGACACAGATGGTTCTGTACTTTTTTCACATCGAAGATACTATCTTCCCCGTAATCCACCGATACTTCGGAAATCCCGTAATCCGACATCTGCTCCGTATGGAAAAAGCAGCCGCCTTCTCCTGTCCCGGTATAACCCATATGCCCGTTTCCCTGCGGGCCGGTAAGATTCCCGTCCTCATCATGATTCCGGATATGCATATCCATCACATACCAGTGATTGGTACAGATCACTCCCAGATCGTCAAACTTCCGGAAATAATCCATCATACTCCGTTCATCGCTTCCACACAGCCAGCACTGTTTTGGATCTTTCAGCTTGCTTTCTACTGATTCAGGCACCTTTCTTTCTACCGGGTGATATTCCTGCTCCTGTGTTTTTTCAAGATAACCTGTCAGATCCAGCCGGCTGATTCCCAGTCCGATCAGAATTCCTGACGCACATGCCAATAATCCCACATATCCCTTTTTCATATTATAGTCATCCTTTAAGAATTAGTTTTATAATGCTTTTAGGATTACTATATCAAATCTTGCAATCACTTTCATCATAAATCGCATATTTTTATGTGTTTTATTGCATATACAGCTTTCAAAAAAACTGCCTGCGGCAATTTCGCAGACAGCTTCTATTTCATCATCTCTTCAATTATCACATCCAGCATCCGAAGCACGCTTTCCTGCTTCTTCGGTGTGAGCCTTTCCAGCTTTCCTTCCACTACAGAAGTATGTTCCATTCTGGTAAGAGGAATCACTTCCTTCAGCACTTCATTCGGTTCCGCACCTAATACATTCAACAGCTTTACAAATGTTTCCATCGTAGGTGTTTTCACTTCCCGCTCAATCGCACCCAGATGGTTGGTACTGATATCCACCAGTTCAGCCAGTCTCTCCTGCGTAATTCCTGCCTCTTCCCTGTACCTGCGGATTGCCTTTCCCATTCCTTTCACACGCACACCTCCTCCTTCCAGTATTCACTAACGCTTAAAGCATTAGTCATGTAAATCCAGTATAATTGGTTGCAAATCACGCTTACAGTATCCATAAGGATTGCATTTATAACGCTTTTAGCGTTGGTCACATTTTTGGCACTCCATCGTCTGTAACTGGCACAGTCCTGCGATTGTAGCGGTAATTTACCCATGTTAAAATTGATATTGTCAAAATTATATGCAGAACGAAACGCAGCACTGCCGTATGGGAAGCCTCTCCTGCGGCAAATAAGCTGCGTTTTTTCTGTAAGATAGGAGGATCTTTACAATTTCATACTTTGATTTAGGACGCAGCCTGCATTGACCGGGCTGCGTCCTTTCTTGAGGCAGGAAAACCATAAGCAAAGGCAGGGGAGGTAATTCTCCTGCCGCTCTTATAAAAAGGAGGTACTTTTACGTGAAACACAAACTGAAAAACGCTCCGCCGGACACAAAACGGCATGTCAATTATGGCAGATGCCTGTATGCTGCATTTCTGGCTGTCACAGTCCTCTGCGGATACACACAGCCGGTTTTTGCCGCTACCATCTGGACCAAAGCCAATGAGATCATGAAGGATGTCTATAACCAGATTATCCTCATTTCCACCATTGCTGCAGTCGTAACGGCATCGGTTGCCCTTCTGATGATGAATTTTTCCAAAAGCGGAAAAACCGTGGACGAATCACGTGCATGGCTCAAGCGTATCGTCATTACCTGGGCGATCTTAAACGGGCTTGGCTTTATCATGGCTTACATCACCCCGTTCTTTGCAGGCGGAAAATGGAACGGATAGACGAAAGGAGATGCCACTATGGGAATACTTGACGGAATCGTGGAATGGATTGCCGAACAGGTCATGAACATTCTGGATCTGATCACCACTTCAGTCC
>OGXX01001011.1_pt1 | contig 29708 bp, 25 predicted proteins | sample 1576301 | NCBI WGS metagenome assembly OGXX01 (sample SAMEA3541469, study PRJEB24748) | human gut metagenome | biome: human gut; feature: human-associated habitat; material: faeces | place: China | collected 2012
GGTCCGGATGCAGGAATTGTTTGACATCGTTCTGTCCCAGATGGAGCGCGGCAACGTGGACAGCATGGTCCAGACCGGGCTTGCGCTGCACCGGATGCTTGCCCTCTGTGTGCAGGACATTCTGGTGCGGTCCGAGACGGTCAGCACCCGGCAGACCATCCTGCGCGCGGCGGAAAGCCTGCGCAAGAATTACCAGAAGGAACTGTGCCTGACCGACCTGCTTGCCGAGGCGCACATGAGCAAGAGTTATTTCCTGCGCCTGTTCCGCCGGTATATGGGCACGACCCCTTACAACTATCTGATCAACTTCCGCATCACCCAGGCAAAGGAGCTGCTGGTGCTCACCGACCACAGCATCAGCGCCATTGCGCGGGAGGTCGGCTTCGGGGACGCCAGCAACTTTTCCACCCGGTTTGCCAACGCCACCGGGCAAAGCCCCCTGCAATACCGTAAAAGCGCGCTCAAAAGCGGCAAGCCCGAATGACTTACCCGCCGCGCCGCAGCACCGGTGCATAGCCAGACCACGAATAGCTCAGACAGTATGCATCGTAACTGTCCGCCGGGACCTGCAGACGGCAGTCCACGGGTGCCCCGCGCAAAAGTTCCTGCCCCACGGCAAGACAGGCAGGGTCCGGCTGCTCCAGCACGACCGTCCGCAGCCCGGTGCAGCCCGCAAACAGCCCGTCCGGCAGCGCGGTGACCGAACCCGGAAGGGTGATGCTGCGCGCCCCACTGCCGTCAAAGACCCCTGCCGAAAGCGCTGTGACCGCCTGTCCATCAATCTGTGACGGAACGGTCAGAGTGCTTTTTGTTTTGCCTTCCGGCGTCAGCCCGGTCAGGCACAGGCCGACTTCCGTCCGCTCAAAGACAAAGCAGCCCGCATCGGCGTTCGCCGTCCCGGACGGCTCTGCGGCAGTTTCCTCGCCCTGCGGCATCTCCGGCAGCGGGATCCCGGTGGGACTGCTGTCCCTCAGCATCGCCTTGAGATCCCGCACGAGCTGCCGGGTGAACACAGTCTTGCCGCTGGCGTTCAGGTGGAAGTTCGTATCGTAGAACCAGCCGCTTGCCAGAATGCAGGTATGCGGATCCCCCGCCAGAGACAGGGTCAACGCATCCTGCAACGCGGCGGCATAGGCGTCCACATCCTGCCCCGGCTCCACTGCCGCGGCATTCATGGGCGGGAAGTGATACCATACGGTCACTCCCCGTTCCGCAAGCCGCGCCGCGTAGGCATTCAGCTCCGCGCAGAAAGTCTTGTCCAGCAAGGCAGTGTCAAACCGGATGGGCGTTGTGGGGTCCCACCCGCCGGGCATCCGGTTCGCCGTGCACAACGGGCTGACGATATCCCCTGCCGCATTGAAGCTGCTGCGCTGATACACGCCGGAAAGGCTCGGTCCTCCGGTGCAGAAAAAACGGAATTTCTGTGCCGCAAACTGCGGGAAGGTGCCCAGCATCGCCGCCGCATCCCGGAAATGCAAACAGCGCAGCAGCGAAAACTCCCCGTCTGTCGCCTGCCACAGTGTCTGCGCGCCCAGATGATCTGAGAGGGTCTGTTGCTGCTGTTCCGGCAGCACTACCACAAGGTCGCCTTCCCGGAGCAGCGGCTCGGAGAGGTCCAGCATCACGCGGGTACCCAGCGCGGCGTACAGCCCGAAGTTGACCACTTTATACTGCGGCAGCTGCTCTTCCAGCAGGGCGCTGTCCACCCCGAAGGCGGCAGCGCTGCCCCCCACCAGAACAAGTCTGGGTTTTTCTGCATCCTGTGCCAGCAGCTCGCACTTGACCGCAAGCTCCCCGGGAAATGTCTCGCGGTATTGCGCCGGAAGCAGAAAGCCCCACACCGCCAGCACCAGCGGCACGGCGAGCAGGCAGCCCGCAAACCAGAACCGGATCTTTTTCATCTGCCTGCCCTCCTCAGAATTGAAAATACAGGAATGCATTGCCCGCGCCTGCGGTCAGCCCCATGCCCCATGCGGTCACGGTCGCCACGGTCAGCCAGAACAGTGCCAGTGTCCGGCTGCCGTCCCAGCTCCCCCGCTCCGGCAGCAGGGCAAGGCACAAACCGCCCAGCGCCAGCTGTGCAAGGGTCGTGCCGCCCAGTGCCCGCAGACAATCGGCGACCGCCGCAAACGACCAGCCCACCGGAAGCTGCGCCAGCAGCTGCATTCCTTCCGGGATGCTCCCGGCGCGAAAGAACACCCACGCAAAACAGACCAGCGCCAGCGTGAGCAGACGGGCAGCGGGGCGCGGCAGCTGCCAGTCGGGAAAGCGGCGGCAGATACCGTTCTCTGCCACAAGGAACAGCCCGTGCAGGGCACCCCACAGCACAAAATGCCATGCCGCCCCGTGCCACAGTCCGCTGACCAGAAACACCAGCATCAGGTTCACGCCGTGGCGCAGCGCGCCGCACCGGCTGCCGCCCAGCGGGATATAGAGATAATCCGTAAACCAGCGGGTCAGGCTGATGTGCCACCGCCGCCAGAACTCCCGGATCGAACACGCCGCATAGGGATGGTCGAAATTACGGCTGAGCTTCACGCCCAGCAGGGCGGCGGCTCCTACCGCAATGTCGGAATACCCGGAAAAGTCAAAGTAGATCTGCCCGGCAAACAGCACGGTCGCCGCCAGCATCTCTGCTCCGGTCCCCTGCCCGGGTGCGGCATAGACCGCATCCACAAACGGCGCAATCGCATCCGCCAGCAGCAGCTTTTTTGCAAAGCCGCGCAGCAGCAGCACCGCCCCTCGTGCATCGGGGCGGCGTGCACCGTCCCGCAGCTGCGGCAGCAGCACCGCCGTGCGCTCGATGGGACCCGCCACAAGCTGCGGAAAGAAGCAGACGAAGAGTGCGTAGTAGCCCAGATGCTTTTCCGGCTGCACCGTGCCGCGCCGCACATCCAGCACATAGCCGAGGGTCTGGAAGGTGTAAAACGAGATCCCCGCCGGAAGCAGGACGCTCCGCACGGCTGTCGTCCCGCCCCGCACGGCGGCGAAGGTCTCTGCAAAGAACCCCGCATATTTGAACCAGCCAAGGCACCCAAGACAAAGCACCAGCGCCCCGGCACACCAGAGGTTTTTTCCCGCTTCGGTCCGGCTGCGGTCGATGCCCCGCGCAGCGGCATAGGTTCCCAGCGTGATCGCCGCCAGCAGCGGCAGCGCCTGCGGACTGCCCAGCGCATAGAAGGCAAGGCTTGCCGCCAGCAACAGCGCCCAGCGCCCGCCGGGCGGGCAGAGCGTATGCGCAAGCAGCACCAGCGGGAACCCCGCCACAAAGGCAAGTGCCGTAAAATTCATTGCTTTTTCCTCCCGCACAACAGGGTCACGGCACACAGTGCCAGCGCCGCAAGGATGAGCGTGCCGCCGGAGGCACCCGCCGCCAGCAGCCCGAGCACCAGCACTGCGCCCGCCGCCATGCCGAGCTTTGCCGCCCATGCGGACTGGTCGGCAAGCACCGCCCCGCCCAGACAGAGCACGGCGACACCGGTCAGGATCAGATTCATTCCCGTCCCTCCTTTTTGCGCTGTGTATGCAGGTCCGCAATGACCTGCTCCGTTCGCAGCACCACCCCGTGGGTGGACAGATGGTTGTCCGTCCCGTAGAAATAGCGTCCCGGCAGCAGCGACTGTGCCAGCGGCGAAATCACCGGTATCTCCAGCCCCTGCCGCAGATACGCATCCAGTGCTGCGATGCTCTCCGGGGTAGTGTCCGCTGAGACCGCAAGCCGGTTGCGGGGGCTATAGGTCAGGTAGACCTGTACGCCCCGCCGGACCAGCGGCGTCCATGCCGCGTTTGCCGCATCCAGATAGCTCTGTGGGAACGCTCCCACCGTGTATTCCACCCCCAGCCCGTAGATGGGCTGGTCGTCTGCGGCGTCCGGTCGATACAGAATGTAGTCCCCCTGTTCGTTATAACTCGGCGTATCCACCGGATTGCCATCCTCATCGAAGTCCGCAGGCGAAAGCGCATAGCTGCGGCTGCTCATGGCGGCGCTTGTTTTCAGGTAGGACCCCAGCGCCGAGAACACCGCGCTGTAGCGCTGCAGGTCCAGCCGGGCAGCCGTGTCGTAGTCCGCTTCCATCATGCTGAAGAACACCTCGTCCAGTGCATTGGTGGTGCAGAACTGGCGCTTTGCCGCATCGAACTCCGGCGACAGCAGCAGGATGTCCCCTTCTGTCAGCACCTCTGCGGTCAGGTCCAGCAGCGGCAGCGCATTCGTATAGGCAAAGACTCCTATGTTTGCCACCCGGTAAGGCGGGAACGCCGCTTCCAGCGCTTCGCTGTCATAGCCGAACCGCGCCGAGGAGCCGGAGAAGAGCACCAGCTTTTTCTCCCCGGTAAGACTGCACAGCCGGTCGTATTTATCCGCCCAGCTGCTCTGGTAGCTGCCGCTGTAGACCGGCGCGCGCGCCGCGTTGATGTGCAGGGTGTGCAGCGCCGCGCATCCCTCGAACGCATAGTCCGTGATGTCGCGCAGGGCATCAAACAGGGTGATCTGCCGCACTGCGCTGCCCGTGAACGCCCCCGGTGCGACCGCGCGCAGACTTACCGGAAAGATGACCTCGGTGCAGGGTGCCCCGGCAAACGCCCCGGCGGCGATGCCGGTGACGGGCAGCCCGTCCAGCTGTGCCGGGATGACCAGCTTCGCACTGCTGCCACTCCATCCGGTGATGGTCACCCCGCTGCCGGACGGTTCAAAGCGGAACTCTTCGGCAGGGTTCCACTGCGCCCACTGCGCATAGAGTCGGCTTTCCGGCGCGGTGCGGCTGCCCAGCCCCACCGCCGTGCCACTGCCGTCCGCCGCCGTGTTCCAGCCGGTCAGGGTGTAGCCCGTCCGGACAAACAGGGTGCCGTCCGGTTCGGTGTTCCAGCGCAGATGCGACGGCGTCACCGGGACTTCCGTCCACGTCTGTGCCGGATCGCCAGAAAGAAACTGCCCACCGTTGGGATTGTAATACAGATGCGTCTCGCTCCGCACGGCGGTCACACTGACCGCCGTGGCATAACGCACCTGCGGCAGGGTGAGGGTGTAGCCCTCCGATGTCCGGACGAGTTCTGCATCCGGATCATCCGCGCCGGTCAGGGTATAGCCGTCTGCGGGCAGAAGCCGGAACACCGCCCTTCCGCCTTCCGGCACGGACAGCGCATAGCGGTCTGCCGAGAATGCCTCCGAGCGTTCCAGCACCACCGGGCAGGAGCGTGGTGCATCCGGCGCAGAGGAAGCGTTGCAGCCCGCAAGCAGCAGCACCGTTCCCAGCGAACAGCGCAGAAAATGACGTCTTTTCATTGCCGAATACCTGTCTTGTGAAACCAAAGGAACCCCGGAGAGGGGAATCCGCCTCTCCGGGGTCGTTGAAGAAGAAAACTAAAAAGTGAATGGCTTAGTCCTTATGCACCGCAAAGAAGGAAGCAACCATGTTCAGGATCATGGCGATGGCAAGGGCTGCGATCGCTACGATGGCACTGGACAGATCCTTCATGTTCTGTGCGTTGTTGGTAAAGGTCATGATGGCGGCAATGCCGTTGACGCGTGCCTGAATGAAGTAGGCAAGCGCGACGGTGATGGTCACGCCGGAAATGACCGGCATCACATCTGCCACCGGGGTATCCTTCTGCCCCATGATCAGGTAGAGTACCTGTGCCGCAATGGACACAAGGATGCAGGCGGTAACGATGGGGTTCGTACCCTGACTCTTGAAGTAGTTAGTGCCGCAGTTGACCATGTAAAATGCGAAGCCAACCACGCTTGCAATGGCGGTGAGGGCGGTAAGGTAAGTACCGGCGCCCTGTTTTTTCAGAAAGCTCATGGTATGACCTCCTCAGTTCTTCTTGCTCTTGGACTTGCGGACCGTATTGATATACATTGCAGCGTTCAGCACGGTCAGGACCGCAAATGCGACCTGTGCGCCGGTCAGGGCGTTGTCGTACCAAGTGCGGACGCTGACCAGATGGGTGGTGGGCGCGTAGCCGTCCATTGCGTTGGAGTTTGCCAGCGCGTAAGCCTGCCAGGTCATTGCCTGCTTGATGGCAGACAGCAGCGCGGTATCCTTGCTAACGTTCTCCACGGTCCAGTAATCCCACTTCTCGCTGACGGCAGCCATGGTGCTGTCGCCGGTGTTGCAGGTCATGGTGCCGCCGTTCATGGCGTACTCTTTCAGCACGGCGTAGTTTGCGCCCTGGATGAAGTCCTGACTCTCCAGACCCTTGAAGCCCCATTCCTTACGCAGGATGTTCATGAGCAGACCGGTGTGTGCATTTGCAGTGTAGACACCCACGCGGTTGAATGCGGTCATGACGCCCAGTGCGCCGGCATCCTCGATGGCTGCCTGCGTACCGCGCAGCTCGTTCTCGCGTGCCTGCTGCTCGGTCATAAAGACTGCCACGCCGGTACGGTTGATCTCGGTATCGTTGAAGGCGAGGTGCTTGGGTGCGATGATGCAGCCGTAATCCTTACCGGCAGTGATGTATGCCACTGCCTGACCGGAGGTCAGCATTGCGTCCTCAGAGTAGTACTCGTGGTTACGGGCATTGTAGGGAGTACGGTGCAGGTTGGTGCCGGCGCCCCAGAAGATGGTCAGGTTGCTCCACAGGCTGTAGTTGCCGACCACCTTGCCGTACTCGGCAGCAAGCTCCTTGCTGAAGGTCTGGGCGATCACGGTCTCGTTGCACATGGTGCCGAACTTGTAGCTCAGGTTCTTGTCGTTTTCATCGACTGCGCAGGGGTCGCTGGAAGATTTATCGGTGTTTGCATACTGACCCAGCGTGTAGGAGTTGATGCCGTTGGGACCATCGTTCTGGATCGCTTCGGGGCTCATGATGGATTCGATTGCCTTGGTGGAGGTGCCGCCAAAGCCCAGACGGATCATGCCGTCTTCCAGATTGATCTGGTCCATCAGCAGGCTCCAGCGCTCATCGTCCAGATCGGAAACGCCCTTCAGATCGGCAAGGGTCAGACCGTTCTGTGCGCCGAAGGTGACGGTAGAAGGATCGCCGTTTGCGTTGATCTCGTAGGTGTCGTTGTCCATGATGTCCACCATCTCATCGGTGGCGGTCAGGTCGGTGTATGCCTTGGGGAAGGTGCCTGCCCAGTCGGAACGGGTCAGGTAGGTAACGGTACCGGGCATCCAGTAGTTCAGATCCATATCTGCCAGCTGGTTCTCCACAGCAGTGCCGTTCTTGGTGGTTGCGAAGGAAATGTTGTCGAAAGAAGAAACATTCCAGGTCTTTGCTTTTTCGGCATCGCCGTCCACAGCCTGACCCTGTGCAGCAAGCACATTGTTCACAGCCTCGTGTGCGCCGTTGCCGATGGTGAAGTAGTAGTCACCTGCATCCAGAATGTAGCAGCCCTTGGTGCCGATGGCGTTATCCGCGGTGGAATCCCAGCTTGCCAGATTCTGCAGATCGGTGGTGATGGTCACGGTCTCGCTTGCGCCGGGAGCCAGTTCCTTGGTCTTGCCGTAGTCCAGCAGCTGGATCGCAGACTTTTCCACGCCGTGCTGCTTGTCGTAGTCGGTGTAGGGAGCGCTTGCATACAGCTGCACAACGTCCTTGCCTGCCACATCGCCGGTGTTGGTCACGGTGACCTTTGCGGTGACGGTGTTCTGGTTGGTGTCCACATTCAGCTCATCCAGCGTTTGGGTGAAGGTGGTGTAGCTCAGACCGTAACCGAACGGATAAGTCACCTCGTCATCGTAGTTCCATGCCTTGCCGGTGGAGCTGCCGACGGAGTCGGACGCATTGCCCTGACCCAGCACGGTATCGGCATAACGGGTCTCGTAGTACTTGTAGCCGATGTAGATGTTCTCTGCTTCCACCAGCTCAGAGTTCATGTTGATATCGGAGTTGGCATTGGTCCACTCGTTGTCGCCGTAGTTCTGCGCGGAAGGTGCGTTCGCATTGGTGACAACATAGGTGTCGGCAAGATGACCGGAGGGGTTTGCCGCACCGGACAGCACGTCTGCCACACCGTAGAAGCCGTAGCCGCCGGGCAGACCGATCTCCAGCATGGCATCCACGCCGTCATTGTCCTTCAGCTCCTGCACTTCCATGGCGGAGGCATTGTTCAACAGGACGATGACCTTGCCGCCGTTTGCCTTCTTTGCCTCGACTGCGGCGTCGATCAGGGCGCGCTCGTCATCGGACAGACCCAGAGGATCAGTCTGGTTCAGGTTCTGGCTGGGATCCACGCCTGCCTTGCCGGGCATATAGCTGCGGTTCTCACCAGCTGCACGGGCAATGGTGACGATCATGACGTTGTAATCGTTCATGCTGTCCTTCCAGCCGGAATCTGCCGCGTTCATTGCTGCCTGAGAAGGCTCCTTGCTGGTGAAGTAGCCGGTGGTGGTGGGAGCAACGATGCGGTAGTAAGTCTGGGTGCCGCCCCAGGACTGGATCTCAGACTTGAAGCTCTCCTGCATGGTAGCAGAGGTGTACATCTGCTGCAGGGTAGGGTTGATGGTGTAGCCCTTTGCGGCAAGTGCGCCCACAAAGTCGATGGTATCGGCATCGGTGCCCTCATTGACTGCGAGGCTGGAGCCCATGTCACCGCCCTGTACCGGGAAGTAGCTGGAGAAGCCCAGCAGGCTCACCTTGCTCATCTCGTCCGCGCTCAGGGGCAGCGCACCGTTGTTCTTCAGCAGGACGGTGCCTTCCTCATTCATCCGCTCGCCCAGATCCTGAATTGCCTGGAGCAGCTCGGTGGTGGAGCTGTAGTCGGACTTATAGGTGTACAGATCCACGCCATCGGTGGATTCGGTCACCAGCTTCGTGCTCTTGGTGCCCAGAAACTTGTCGATGTCGGTCCGGAATCCGTTCACGATGGGCTGGGCACAGATGCTCAGCGCCAGAACGGATGCCAGAACGGTGGTCGCGCCGCGCCATGCGCGGCGACCGGAATTAGCATTCTTCATGGTTGTCCTCCTTAATTGATTCTCCATATACAATACAGTGGTTTCACTGTTTTGCCTTGCGTGCGGCGATCTCTGTCTGTTCGGCGGGCAGGTTCTTTTCCACCGTCCAGAAGATCAGCAACAACAGACCGCCGATGATGTAGCAGACCGTCTCCACCCAGATGTAGCTCACCGAGATGGCGCTCTGCACGGCAGCAGTCTGTGCGGCGGTGCCCAGTGCGACATCCGCTGCCTGATTGTAGCCGCTGCCTGCCAGCAGTGCGCTGAAGATGGAGTTGCAGATGGGGGTAGCTGCCACCATCAGGGAAGAATAGATGGACATGGTCAGACCATCGGTGCGGATGCCGGTGCGGTACTCGATGTGATCAATGACGTCCGCGATCATGGCAAGGATCAGGTAGCAGGCCGGAGAAGAACCGAGGCACTTGAGTGCCACGCCGATCGCCACCGGAACGATGTTGCCGCCGCCAATGCCGGCAATGATGCCGCCCACGGCACCCAGCAGCATGAAGCCGCCGCAGACCAGACGCTTGCCGAACTTATTGGCAAGCGGCACCACGATGGCAGCCGCCACAGCCATGGGGATGGCACCCAGAATACCCAGCAGGGACTGGGAAGCACCCCATGCATCTGCCGTGCCGAAGAAGGTGTTGTCCAGCACCCACTTGCAGAAGTAGGTCATGGAGCCGTTCTTCATCGCGCCGCTCCACTGGAACAGCATATAGAACGCCATGACGATCCACCACATCCGGTCCGAAACCACGGCATGGACCTGCTCGCCCAGAGAGACGGTCTTGCGGGTCGGCTCCTCTTCGGCGCTGCCTGCCGCCATGCTCTCCTCGGTGACGCGCTCACGGGTAAAGGCGAACTGCAGGTAGATGGTCAGTGCAGAGAAGATCGCCACTGCCAGCATGGTGATGAACCACAGGTTCTGGTTCTCTTTCAATGCGAAGGAGACCAGCATGGGGAACACCATGGAGCCGCAGCCCATCACGCCCAGACCGGCAATGTTGGTGAAGGAAGCAAGCGCACCGCGCTGCTTGCTGTCACGGGTGGAGACCGGGATCATCGTGGAGTTTGCGGTGTTGTAGATGGGGTAAGCCACCGCATAGTACAGGTTGTACGCAATGGCGATCCAGACCATCTTTGCCGTGCCCTCGAAGGGAACGATGAACATCAGCACGCTGGACACCGAGAGGGTGAGCGCGCTGAGCAGGATCCACGGGCGCGCCTTGCCCGCCAGCGCTTTGGTGCGCTCGATGAGCTGACCCACAATGAGGTTTGCCGCAACGATCAGCACCGTGGAAACCAGCTGCAGCGTGGTCAGGAACGCCAGATCCAGCTTGAGCACATCGGTAAAGTAGCTCTGCAGGATGCTGGTGAAGATGCCGGACGACAGCAGTGCGCCAAAGGGTCCGATGAAGTAGCCGAACAGCATTTCCGGCAGCTTCACGTCATCGGAAGTGATCCGCGATTTTGTCAGCGGACCATTCCAGAAGTTTGATTTGCTCATGGGGTGATAGCCTCCTTATTTTACGTCGGCATGCACCGTGTGCACACCGCTTTCCAACTTAACAGGAGCCGCACCGGGCAGCGCCACCGTACATTCGGTGCCCACCGGAACCGTCACGGTGGCAGCCATCCTGCCCTCTTCCAGCTTCCACCCTGCCTGAATGGTGCCGTAGGGGGTTTCCAACTCGCCTTCGGCGTGGGTCAGGTCCCCGCCCGGTAGCGGTGCAAAGCGGAAGCTGCGGTAGCCCGCTTCCACCGGCTCGATGCCCAGCACCCGGCGGTACAAGAATGCGCCCACCGCGCCGGATGCGTAATGGTTATAGGAGATCATGTTGTCGGTGCCGTCATCGCCGATGGGGCACTGACCGTTCTCGTCCAGACCGTCCCAGCGCTCCCAGATGGTGGTGGCACCTACCCGCACCTCATACAGCCAGCTGGGGCAGCGGGTGTTCAGCAGCATTTTGTATGCCACATCCGCATAGCCGTTGTCGGCAAGGACAAAGAGGATGTGCGGGGTGCCGGGGAAGCCGGTACCGATGCAGTAGTTGCTCTTTTCCACCAGCTCCACCAGATTGTCCGTGGCAGCCGCCCGGACGTTCTGCGGGAACATACCCAGCTTCAGCGGCAGGACATAAGCGGTCTGAAACTCTTCCTTCGTTCTGCCGTTGCCATCGGTCAGGACCGCGCAGTACGCATCCGCCACCTTTGCGGCAAGGTCCGCGTATTCCTTTGCGTCCTCTTCCTTGCCCAGCAGCTTTGCGATCTGCGCCAGCCGGGAGCTGGTGCTGTACAGGCTGGCGGTTGCGGTGTAGCGACTGCGCTTCTGCCACTGGCTCATCTGCGGCACGTCCGGTGCCACCCAGTCGCCAAAGTGCAGCGTGGCGGGGGTGTGCCAGATGTAGCGGTTCTTGCCGAAGCCGAACCCTGCCCAGAAGCGGCACGCTTTCAAGTAGCGCTGCATGGTGGGGTACATCTCCCGCAGGATGGACAGATCGCCCTCTGCCTCGTACATTGCCCACGGGACCAGAACACAGGCATCGCCCCACCAGTCGATCGCCATCTCCGGCATGGTGGCGGGGAAGCCGTAGCCCTGCACAGGCACGGTGTTGGGCAAGCCGCCGGTGGGCAGCTGCTCCGAGCGGACATCCCGCAGCCACTTTTCCAGGAAGCGGTCCGGGGTGAAGTTGTAATATGCCGTAGGCGCGAATACTGCGATATCGCCGGTCCAGCCCATGCGCTCATCGCGCTGCGGGCAGTCGGTGGGGATATCCACAAAGTTGGATTTTGCGCTCCATGTAATGTTGCTCTGCAGCCGGTTCAGCATCTCGTTGGAGCAGTGGAAGGACCCGCCGTGCTCAATATCGGAATAAAGGGCGACCGCTTCCAGCTCGATGTCCTCCGGCTTTACGCCGCGCACCCCCGCATAGCGGAAGCCCATGTAGGTGAACCGGGGGTGATAGCTCTGCACGCCATCGTGGCAGGTGTAGGTTGCGGTCGCCTTTGCTGTGCGCAGGAAGCTGGTGTTCAGACTGCCGTCCGGGTTCAGGATCTCGGCATGGCGGATGGTGATCACCTGCCCTGCCTTTCCCTTGACCGTAAAGCGGATGACACCGGCAAAGTTCTGTCCGAAATCGTAGATTACTTCGCCGTCCGGTGCAGTCGTGACCGCCTGCGGCTTCATCACCTCATGCTCGCAGACCGGCGAGCCGTAATCTGCAAGCAGTTCCGGGTGCACCCGCAGCGATTCGACTGCGGCGTTCTTCCAGCCCTGCGGCGTTACGGTGGCATCGTAAGTCTCGCCATCGTAGAGATCTGCCATCCGGACCGGACCGCTCTCGGTGACCTGCCAGCTCGTGTCGGTGCCAAGGACCTCTTCGGTCCCGTCCGTGTAGCGGATGCGCAGCTCGGCAAGCAGCGCCTGCCGGTCTGCGGTCACCCGGTTCTTGCGGGTAAAGACGAAGGAGCCCACCGCCCAGCCGCCTGCCACGGTCGCCGTCAGCTCGTTGCTGCCGGTCAGCAGCTCCGTGACATCGTAGGTCTGGTACTGCAGCTGGGATTTGTAGCTGGTAAAGCCCGGGGCAAAATACTGGCTGCCCAGCTTTTTGCCGTCCAGTTCCACCTCGTAGATGCCCATCGCCGTCGCGTACAGCCGCGCCCACGCGACCGGCTTTTTCGTCTGGATGCTTTTGCGGAACACCATCGGCACCGGGGAGACCTTCTTCTCGGTGAATTTATAGCTGCCGTCGGTGATCCACTGTGCCTTCCACGCGGTGCCCATACGTCCCGTTTCAAAGGTCGTTTCGGCGTAGGCAGTCTCGCCCGCATCATCCGTTGCCGTCAGCTTCACCGAGTAGGTAGTAAACGGCTTGAGCGCCGCTCCGGCATAGACGGTGCCCTTCTGTGCCTCGTCCCCCAGCGCGGTTTCCCAGTCGCCCACCTTCAGCTGCGCGGCGACAAGCTTTGCCCCGGCGCGGTCGCTGCGGACCGCAAACCCGAAGCGGGGCAATGCCTTGTCCGTGACACATCCGCTGCGCAGATGCTCCACCGTCAGACGCGAAATTTCAAACATGGTGTTCCTCTCCTTCCAGACCAATGCTGCAATGAGTCGTGCGTGCACCATCTGCCGCCGTCAGCTCCACGGAGGCGCTGCCATCGGCAAGTACGATGGCAAGCGCTTCGCCGTAATAAGTATCGGTATACTGTTTCAGGTATCCGTCCGCATTGTAGGGGCAGGCATTGCCCAGTGCCAGCAGCCTTCCGCCGGTCACCCGGACCGAAATGCGGTGGCGTTCCATGGGCTTTGCGATGCCCGCCGGGTCGGTGTAGCGCAGGCGGATGAACGCGAGATGTCCTGCCCGGATGGTCGGCTGCTCCGGCTCGCACCGCAGCTCGGTGGCGGATGCTGCCGTATTCAGGACATCTCTGCCCAGCTCCCGTCCCGCCGCATCGTAGGCGATCGCCGTCAGGGTGCCGCTTTCATACGGGATGCGGAACTGGGTCTTGCAGTCCTTCCGGAAGGTTTTGCTGCCCATGCTCTTTCCGTTGAGCTGCAGCTCCACGCGGGCGGCACGGGCGTAGACTTCCACCACTGCCGTCTCCCCTTCGCAGCCGCGCCAGGACCACGAACGCCGGGCGTTGGTCATCTTCCATGCGGAGGGCGAATGCTTGCCCTCGTGCCCCAGCGGCCGCACCGCAAGGATGGGTCCCTGTTCCAACTCGAATGCCACGCGGGTGTAATCCGCTTCTGCCAGCTCGCTGCCGGTCAGGTCGATGCGACCCGACCCGGCGGTCATCCAGCCCGGACCGTGGCTGAAGTCCGGGGCGTAATCGGCATATTCCCAGCTGCCCACGCCCACCTCGCCGAGATAGTCGATGCCTGCCCAGACAAAATCGCCCAGCAGGCGCTTTTCGGTTTTTGCCTGTTCCCAGAAGCGATAGGCATCATCGCAGAAGGTTTCGGTGCCAAGGATCAGACGCTCCGGGTATTTTTTCAGGTCGTGCTCATACCGCAGGATGCCGTAGTTGTAACCGGCAAAGTCCATCTTGGCAAATGCACCGCGGGTGCGGACATCGCAGCCGTGGAGGGTGGCACCGATCTTCATCGTGTTAGCACCCATCAGACCTGCAAGATTGTTATAAAATTCGCTGCCCACCGCCTTCTTCTTTTTGCCGCTGCTTTCCAGCTCCTTCTTTGCCTTTTCGTCGCTGTAGACGCCAAAACCCATGGAGCTGAGGAAGTTGAAGAAGATATTCACGCCGCAGGTCACCGGGCGGGTCGCGTCCAGACTGTGGAGATACCGCGTCAGCTCCCCAGTCAGGAAGATGCCCTTGGGCTGTGCTGTCTCACTGACCTCGTTGCCGGTGGAATATAGGATCACGCAGGGGTGGTTGTAATCCTTCGCCACCATTGCATCCAGATCCTTTTTCCACCACTGTGCAAAGTCGTCCACATAATCATGGACCGTTTTGTGGATGTACCAGCAGTCCACGAATTCGTCCATTACCAGCATACCCAGCCGGTCGCAGACGTCCAGCAGCGCCTTGCTGCAGGGATTGTGCGCCGAACGGATCGCGTTGTAGCCTGCCTTTTGCAGCAGCCGCACCTTGCGCTCCACCGCGTCCTCCCAGCACGCCGCACCCAGAATGCCGTTGTCGTGGTGGATGCACGCGCCGCGCAGGATGATCCGTTTGCCGTTGAGCAGCAGCCCTTTGTCCGCGCCCCATTCCAGAGTGCGCACGCCGAACCGGACCGTGGAGGTATCCTCGCAGCTTCCGTCCGCACTGCGGTAGCATACGGTGCACGGATAGGTCTCCGGGTCCTCGCAGCTCCACGGACGGACACCGCTCAGGGTGAACTTCGCTGCCACTCTGCCGGAATCATCGGTCTGCAGGGTCTGCTTTGCGCCGGGCAGCGCAATGGTGATCTGTCCGGGTGCGGTGCTCTCTGCCGTGACCTCTACAACGGCGGGCGAAAGCGACAGGGTCCGGATGCGGACGCCGTCCGTTTTCAGCCGTTTTTTCGGTGCGATGTGGAGCCATACCGGGCGGTACAGACCTGCGCCGGAATACCAGCGGCTGTTGGGCTGGTCGGCATTGCGCGCAATGACCTTCAGCTCGTTTTCGCCCGCCCGCAGCGCGTCTCCCGCCGGGGCAAAAAAGCGGGTGTAACCGTAGCGCCAGCTTGCGATCTTCACATCGTTCAGCCAGATCTCCGCGTTGTGGTAGACCCCCTCAAACTCCCAGAATACATCCTGTTCCAGCCAGCTTTCCGGCGCGGTGAACCGCTTGATGTAGCAGTAATCGTATCCTTCGTACCAGCAGCCGTTCACGCCGCTGGGGCAGTGCGCTCCGCGCGGCTCGGCAAGCATGGCATCGTGCGGCAGATCCACAACCACCGCCTTGTCCATCTCGCTCAGTCGGCTGAAGCTCCAGCCTTTATTCCACTCGACTGTCTGCATATGACACGCTCCCTTCTCTTCCCGGATACCATACCACAAATCCCCTCAAAATCCCCGTTTTGTGCGCAAATGGTCATTTTTTTGGCACAAGCCAAAAAATCTTCTGGCATTTTTGACAAGAAAATTCAGTCACAATTTGTTCACAATGCCCAGAAACAAAAAAATCCCGACCGAAGTCGGGATCCGGGATTCAATTCTGTTCCAGCGGGATCAGCACCCGCAGCTCAAACCAGCCGTCCCGGGTGGACACCGTTGCCGAGCCGCCGTACTTCCGGGCGGTCGCCTGAATGCTCTTCAGACCGAAACCGTGGTACCGCCCGTCCGCCTTGGTGGTGATGGGCAGCCCGTTCTCGAACTTCAGCGCACCCTCATAGCAGTTCTCGATCCGGATGGCGGCAAAGCCCTTCTGGCGCGAAACGCTGAGATGGATCAGCCGCCGCTGCGGGTCTGCGATCTTGGAAACGCTCTCGATGGCATTGTCCAGCGCGTTGCCGAACAGGTTGCTGATGTCCATCACATCCATAAAGTTCAGCGCCGTTCCGTCCGCCACACAGGTCAGCTGGATGTTCTGGGCGTTGCAGGTCATGCTTTTGCCGGTCAGCACCGTGTCCAGCACCTTGTTGCCGGTGTCGCTGTTTGCCTCGTAGGCGTGGATCTCCTGCTCCATCTGGTCCAGGATCTGGGTGCTCTCGCTGACGCTCTCGCTGCGCAGGATGGCGATCTGATGCTTGAGGTCGTGGTATTTGCGGTTGACCAGATCAATGCTCTCCTGCCGCATCTTGTAGTTTTCGTATTGCAGCACGAGCATATTCCGCAATGCATCCGCTTCCCGCTGTGCCAGCAGATCGCAGATCTGGGACTGGTAGGCGATCAGCAGCGCAAGCCCGCCGAAGTAGACGATGCTGCGGGTAGAGTAGATGCCCATTCTGCCGCTGACAGTAAAGGGCGTGTTGACATCCACATAGCTGATGCTGCTCAGGATATAAATAACGATCGCAATGATCGCCGTGTTGAGCGCCGTCCGGGGCGTGATCTGGAAATCAATGCTGGTGGAGGATTGTCCTTTTTCCACCCACCAGAGCAGCCCGAAGAGAATGCCATAGCTGACCCCGACAAAGAGGCACAGCGCCCACAACGGCTGCAGTGCCGCGATCTCCTGCGCAAAGTACACATACATCTGCCATGTAAGGGATGCAGCAAACCCCGCCGAGATCACACTGCGCGCACAGAAGAAGGTACACTGCCAGATATTGCCCTGGGATGCAATGCAGAGAAACAGCATCATCAGGGCAACGGAGCCTGCGTACAGGACATTGAACATTGCACCGCTGTGTCCGTCGGTCAGTACAAGATAGGTACACAGCACGGCAAGCGCCGCCCCGTACACCGTCCAGCGTTTCCAGCCGCCGAAACGGGGCGGCTGGAAGTGCAGGTACAGGATGCATGCTGCCCAGTCCGCCACCGCCGTGCAGATGCGGGGAATATCCAGTTCATAATACGGCATCTGCATCACACTCCATTGATATAGTTATTGAGCGCGTCTAGAAACGCCTTGCGCCGTGCGCGGGACAGCGCGACCGTTTCTCCGTGGACAATGACGTTCTCGCCATGGACGGTATCCACATATTCCAGGTTGACAAGATACCCCTTGTTGCAGCGGAAAAAGCTGTACGCTTCCAGTCGTTTTTCAAACTCCTGCATGGAGCCGGAACCGAGCAGCTCTCCCTCCGATGTGTGGAAGAACAGGTCGTGTCCCTGACTTTCGATGTAGTACAGCTGTTTGATGTCCAGCTTGTGGGTGCCCTCGCGGGTGTTCACCTGCAGAAAATGCCGGCTGCGGTGCTGCAGCCGCTCGATGGCGCGCGCCAGCCGCTGCGAAAATGCAAAATAGGACACCGGCTTGATCACATAGTCCAGTGCATCCACCGCATAGCCCTTGATGGCATACTGCGGCGAATTGGTGATGAAGATGATGATGACCTCTGTATCCACCTTGCGGATCTCCTCCGCCGCCATCATGCCGTCCATGAACTTCATCTCGATGTCCATCAGGATGATATCATACTCCGCCTTGTACCCCAGCGCGATCTCGTCGCCGTCCTCAAACTCCTGCACCGTGAACCGCTCGCCGCTGCTCTGCGCATAGCGAGCGATATATTCCTTCAATTGGCTGCGATAATTCCCATCGTCTTCAACCAGTGACAGCCGGATCATAGTGTTGTGCCGCTCTCCTTCCGTTTCCCTTTTTTCGGGCAGAATGCTCCCATTTTTCCTGTTCAGTATAGCACAATTTCCGATCCGAAAAAGCTTTTTCCTCACAAGCGGCGGCTTTTTGTGCACAAACCGAAAAACTCTTTGTGAAGATCGGTCAAAAATTACCGCGTTATCTTGAGCATTCCGCCGAATTGCCCCACCGCTGCGCGATACCGCGGCATACCGCCGGAGCACTTCTCCAAAAACTTTTCCACCGCGCAAAAATCATCTTGCAAATGCGGGATTCCGATTTATAATAAGCGGCGAGTTCGTGACAGTTTTCTCGATGAATTTTAGAAAAATCTTTGGCAACGTACAAAAACACCTCTTGCAGCATATCTTCTGCCAGATATGAATCGCCCATAATTTTGTAAGCGGTATGATAGACTAGCCGCTTGTATGTATTGTACACCTCGGTAAACTCTTCTTCAAAGTTCCGATCATCAAGCGCACTCAGATATAAAGCAAGCAACGCAATCACCTCTATCCGATCATTTTCAGTTAAATGTATTTTAACATGAACAGTTATAAAAGTCGATGTTCATAGTTCTGCCCAATCCTTTTTGTGAATGGCATCTGCAAAATCTTGTCAAGAGGGCTGGCGCTGTCCAGCCCTCTATCTTTTTACTAAAGTCTTTGATGTATTTTCTTGCACTCTGCCGAAAGTGGCGTTTTCTCGAAACTTTTTATTGACACGACCCGGATTTTGTGGTAGTCTATCCCAACAATTTAATATTTACATATTTTTACTTATTCGCTCAGTACCTGCGGGGCTGGGCAACTCCCCTTTTTGACTTTTCAAGTCGCCACATAACCGACTGGCAAGACCTTCCGAAAAAGCGAAGGCATGACCGGTCTGTTTTGTGGCGACTTTTTTTGTTGCCGTTCCAGCCTCGCACTTTGAAAACCGCATGACCGTCTGCATGGGATACCCGGCGATGACCCCGTAAGGGTGAGCCGGAAAACGCCGCCGGAAGGGGGCAGGAAATCCATGCAGGGAGAACGGCAAACCATTGTTACCATGACTCGACATTTTGTCAAGTCGAGGTGAATCTGGCAAGTATTGATTTTAATACTCACCACAACAAATCAAGTGGTCAAAATGACCACTTGATTTTCCCACGGTCCTTTTGGAAGCTAGAGCGGTTCTTCCCAAAATAGGAAGTACCGCTCTAACAACGGACGTTTATCCACCTGTTGCGGCAGGAGAAAATGCCGCCCGTCTGAACCTTGAGCCGACCAACAACATCTATCTGCCCGGTGGCTGCAGGGTGCGCGGATTTCTGGGCATCGAAGCCCTTGTCCACCCCTGTCCGTGAAAAAACGAATTTTTGCAAAATCATGCGTACGGTCTGTACGCCTGTACGCTATACGGTGAATCTTTGCAATTCTACGGTTTTACGCATTATTTTATCATCTGCGTACGGCGTACACTTCGTACAGCACTTTTTTCTCCGTACGCGATTTTTTAAGTTCGTACGGAGAAATGCCCTAAAACGTGCTTTATAGGGGAAAAGTGGTTAGTTGGTGGTCATTTTGACCGCCAACGAACCTTTACCGCCCAAGATATCCCAAATCCCCACTTTAGAAATTTGGGTGTATCGGGGGTGGATTGGCAAGCTGTCAAATTGACAGCTTGCCAAATCAACGGGCCAAAATGGCCCGTTGAAAAAGCCGGACGAGCTGGTGGGCAGGGATTCGCAAATCTTTGACCGCCAGCTTGCCCGGTGCAAGAGTGCAGAGAGCGCAGCTCTTTGCCCCAGTGATATGATGCTGTGCGTCATATCCTACTGGGTATTATCTGGCGCACCGCAGGCGGCAGATTCAGCAGCAAAGCTGCTGCGCACCCACCCCACCAAGACGTTGAAATGGAGGGATGTTTATCTGAAGCTGACACGACACAATGGACGAGCCGGAAAACACGGCACCTATAACCCCAAGCACAACGACCGGAATTTCGACCTCACCAACAGCGAGCACATCGACCCCGAACGAGCCAAAGGCAATATCTACTGGGACTGCTTCCACGGATTTCGCTCCACTATCGCCCCACAAGACCCGGATGATCTGGCCGGGACATTCTCGGAGGTAGAACGACAATTTTACGAGAGCAGATATTCCAATTTTGTGGAAAGCCAAAACGAGCGCAACGCCAAGATCCGGCACACAGAACGAAACCGCAGCATTCCCGACCTGCTGTCCAGCCGCAAGACCTGCCCGGAAGAAACTATCTACCAGCTTGGAACGCTGGACGAACACGCTTCCGCAGAGGATTTGCTGAACATCGTCACCGAGTTCATTGACGAGTTCAAGGCCAAGTTTGGCGAACACGTTCATGTGCTGGACTGGGCACTGCATCTGGACGAAAGCACACCCCATATCCACGAGCGCCATGTGTTCGACTGCGAAAACCGGTATGGCGAGGTAGCTCCCCAACAAGAAAAGGCGCTGGAAGCGCTGGGCTTCGACCTGCCCGACCCGGACAAGCCCCTCAGCCGCCGGAACAACCGCAAAATTACCTTTGATGCAGCCTGCCGGAAGATGCTGTTCGAGATTGCAAAACGGCATGGGCTGGATCTGGAGGAAGAAGCAGAGTACGGTAATCGCCAATATCTGGAAAAGCAGGATTTTATCCTTGCCAAGCAGAAGGAGCAGCTTTCCGCCCAGCAGAACAAGCTGGACGAACTGACCCTCAAGGTCAACGACATGGAAACGCTGATCGACGAAGTTTCGGCAGCAGCCTACGACAAGGCGGTAGAGGTCGTGACGGACGTGGTACGCACCGAGACCCGCAAGGAAGATATGCGGATGATCGAGGACACGAAAAGGTGGGTACTGTCTCCGGAGCGCAAAGCACCACAGGCTACACGGGAGTACACCGCCAAGCATCTGGATACCGTGCTGGACAAGTTCCTCAAGACCATGCAGACCACCGCTGCCCGCTTGCAGGAGAAGCTCCTGAGGCCAGAAGTCCGGCAGAAGGGCAAGGAGCAGGTCAAGGAGAAAGTACGGGATTCTGTTCTACAACTGCTGAACCGCTTGCAGGCAGAACAGACGAACAAACCAACGGCACAACCCCGCACACAGGAGGGGCACTCGGAAATCTGAACCTTATCGGGAGCGTTTGGGGCAAAAAGCTGGCACTTTCTGCCCCGGCACCCGGTTACAAGGAATTGGAGGTGCAAGTGAAGGAAGTTCCGATTTGGCAAAAGAGTAATCTGACCTTGGAGGAAGCAGCGGCTTACTCTGGGATCGGTATCAATAAACTGCGGTCAATGACCGATAGCGATGAATGCAAGTTCGTCCTTTGGAACGGAACCAAACGGCTTATCAAACGCCGTAAGCTGGACGAATATTTGGACAAGGCATTCTCAATCTGATGCGGTTCGAAAATTGACCGTTTGATGTTGCAGGGAGTCTTGCGTCATGGTATACTCATGGCGTAAGGCTCCTTTTCAACATTCTGTGAATGAAAAGGAGAGTTTATATGCAAAGACGTAAAGACAATAAAGGCCGTGTTTTGAAGGATGGCGAGGTTTATCGCAAAAGTGACGGGCTGTATATGTACCGTTGGACTGCGAAAAACGGGAAACGCCATACCATCTATGATGCAACCTTGGAGGGGCTGCGCGAAAAGGAAGAGAAGATCCAGCACGACTTGGCAGAAGGCATCCGCATCCCGGAGTGCAGCCTGACCCTGAATGACCTGTTTGAACTGTGGCGTAAGAACAAGGTGGGATTGAAAGAGCATACCTTCGCCAATTACGTTTATATGTACAATCGGTTCGTCCGGGATGAGATCGGCATGATGAAGCTCAAGGACATTCGCAAGTCGGATATCCGCAGCTACTACAATGGCATCGTCCGCAACGGCAAGATGGCGTTGAACACGCTGGAAACCATTCAGAATGTTCTCCATCAGGTCTTTGCGGTGGCGGTGGACGATGAGTACATCCGTGTGAATCCCACGGATGGTGTCCTGACGGCCATTAAAGCCGCCCACCAGTACGAAACGCCCAAACGCCACGCTCTGACCCTGCCCCAGCAGCAGGCATTTCTGAATTTCATCAAGAAAACGCCGAAGTTCCAGCACTGGCTCCCGATGTTCACCTTCATGTTGGGCACCGGATGCCGCATCTCGGAAACGGTTGGCCTGTGCTGGGGTGACGTCGACTTCGAGAGTGGGTTTATCACCATCCAACACAATCTGGTGTACCATGACCACGAGGTCGGCGGCTGCTACTTCACCATGTCCACCCCCAAGACTGCCGCAGGTAAGCGGGCGATTCCAATCCTGCCCGAAGTGCGGAAGGCGCTGGAGCAGGAACGCACCAACCAGCAGGAGCTGGAACTGGTATGCGAATACGAGATCGACGGAATCTCGGACTTCGTATTCCTGAACCGTTTCGGCCAGCCGCAGAATCCGCAGACGGTCAACCGCGCCATCAAGCGCATCAGCGTGGCATACAACGAAGCCGAACTGGAAAAGGCCGAAAAGGAAAAACGGGAGCCGCAGCTGCTGCCGCCCTTCTCCTGCCATAATCTCCGGCACACGTTCTGCACCCGGCTGTGCGAAAATGAGACCAACCTGAAGATCATTCAGGACATCATGGGACATCGGGACATCAGCACCACGATGGAGATTTACGCGGAAGCCACCAAGGAAGCCAAAGCCCATTCCTTTGCAAATCTGAACGGTAAACTGGGCATTTCGGTCTGAAATCCACTACACCAACTACTACACCACTTTTACACCAAATTGCCGGTAAGTTGTGGAGAGTTGCGTAGGGTGACGTACGGGAGCAGGAAAAAGGAAGCCGCATGGATAGGCTTATAAAGGAAAATAAAGCCATTTGTGAGCCTTCCTTGACCTGTCCCCACGATGAAGCCGATCGACCAGTAAATTTCCAATTTAAGCAAAACAAAGCCTGAAACTTCTTGATGTACCGAGAAGTTTTAGGCTTTTTCTTTTGACGAATTTCCAGTAAAAACTACACCATACGCCAATTTTAAGCCAAACGATGCAGGATTTTGTGCAGAGCAAAAAGAGCGTTGTTCCGGTTTGGCAGTAGAAACGGCTGTGTGGTGGGCGGGTGTAGACTTATAAAGGGCTGCATCAGAAAGTGGATTCATGGATTTGCATACGGACAGCCGGAACTTTCCACTGCAAAAGAAGCAAATGTGAAGAAGATGGAGGTTATCTTATGAACAAACTGCTTTCCTGCCGCTACAACATGGATACCAACCGGGTGGAAGCCCGGTTCGTCGACGGCTCTGCTGTTGTCATCGACTGCATCGCCATTGAGGATGAATATGGCAATACCCCGGCACAGCGGGCAGAACTGGACTGGCTGCGGTACAACAAACCTCTGGAATACACACAGCTTGTGCTGAGTGGGGAGATTGAGCACTATCTGTCACTGGGATGTGAGCATGGCAGACTGGAAGATTAAGCCCAACATAACAACAAATCCCGGCAGGTGTTCTACAAGGTAGGCACTTGCCGAGATTCGTTTTGTTTGATTTACTTTTCCCTTACTCCATCCACCAGATGAAAATAATCATAATAGGGCGTAGTATAGGTTTCATACCGCCCCACTACGGTAATGGTTGTGCCTTCTTCCGGGTAATCGCCATCGGTCAGCACGAACTCCACTCCCTGCTGGCAGCAGGCAAGCGCATCGTAGATGACGCAGGAATGGTACAGCTCACCAGTCTGCTCATCTGTGTACTCCTGATATTCGCCCGTCATACGAACAATTTTATCGGTGTAGTTCTCCGGGGTAACGAGCATATTGTAAACTTCTGCGTTCACAACCGTATCGCTGAGTAAGGTCAGGTCAATGTCTGCATCCATACCGGTGTGAATATCGCTTGCGCCAGCAGTGCTGCTTTCCGGGAGCTGCACAGAATGTTCCGGGGCGGGTGCAGTAACAGCACTAGAAGATGCAGACTCCGGCAAGACCGTCGCCACGGAAGATGCCGCTTCGGGCTTTGCACCGCAGGCGGTCAATGCAGCGGCGGCACAGAGCAGCAGAAAGCCCTTCAAAAGTCGTTTCATGATGCCCTCCCCAGCAGTTTTCCGGCCAGACAGCACAGGCCAAACGCCGCCATGTCAACCGCAACAATGGTCGAACCAACCGGCGTTCCGGCCAGGACGGAAGCCACGATGCCCACAAAGGCACAGCTCACGGACAATACCGCCGAGCAGATGGTGACAGCGCGGAAATTCTTGCACAGGCGCATCGCCGAAAGAGCCGGAAAAATCACCAGTGCAGAAATCAGCAGAGAGCCGACAAGGTTCATTGCCAGCACAATGATGACGGCAATGACAATGGCAATCAGCAGATTGTATCCGTTTGCATTGGTTCCGACGGCCTGTGCAAAGGTTTCGTCAAAGGTGACTGCAAAGATCTTGTTGTAGAACAGCATAAACACTGCGACCACGATGATGGAAAGCCCGATGCAGAGCCAAACTTCCGATTTTGTCAGGGTCAGGATCGAGGTAGAGCCGAACAGGGTGCTGCACACATCGCCAGACAGATTCGCCGAGGTCGAGAACAGATTCATCAGCAGATAGCCCATTGCAAGCGCGCCAACGGACACCATAGCAATGGCAGCGTCACCTTTGATTTGGGTGTTTTGTCCGGTATGCAGCAACAGGACTGCGCAGGCCACAGTCACGGCCAGCGTCAGCGGCATATGGTCGGACATTCCCAGCACGGTCGCAATGGCCATGCCGCCGAACGCCACATGAGAAAGGCCATCTCCGATAAAGGAAAACCGTTTCAGCACCAGCGTCACGCCCAGCAGCGAAGAACACAGGGCAATCAGAACGCCCACGATGAGCGCATAGCGGACAAAGGGATAGTTCCAGTAAAAGATCAGCTTTTCCAACACGTTCATACGGCACCGCCTTTCCCAGCCGCAAACAGCCGCCCCTGCGGGCTTTGCAGATACGCTTCCCGTGTGCCGAAAAAGATCGTTTCACCAACATGAAGAATGTGGCTTGCGTAGCAAACCGCAGCCTGAATATCGTGGGAGATCATCAGGACGGTAATGCCCTCCTGCTGGTTCAGTTTTTCAATCAGATGGTACATTTCCGTAGTCACTTTTGGGTCAAGACCGGAAACAGGCTCGTCCAGAAGCAGCATTTTCCGGGTAGCGCAGAGGGCGCGCGCCAGCAAGACGCGCTGCTGCTGACCGCCGGAAAGCTCCCGGTAACAGCATTTTGCCAGCGATCCGATCTGCATTTTGTGCATGGCATCCTGCGCAAGCTGCTTTTCCTCTCGACTGTAAAATGGGCGGAGTCCACAACGGCTCTGGCAACCAGACAGCACGATTTCCTGCACCGACGCTGGAAAATCCCTCTGCACGATGGTCTGCTGAGGCAGATAGCCGATCTCGTTCCGGCGCAGGCCATCGCCCATCTCGATTTGCCCGGAAATAGGCTGCTGCAAACCGAGCAGAGTTTTCATCAAGGTACTTTTTCCTGCACCGTTTTCACCAACTACACAAAGATAGTCGCCTGCGTGAATCTCAAAGTTCAGAGGATCCAGAATGGCCTTTCCCTCATAGCCAACGAGAAGGTTCTTACAAATGAGCTGAGACATGACGGTTCCTTCCTTTAGTTCAGAGCCTGTTTCAGCACATCCAGATTGCTTTCCATCACGGAAAGGTAGGTCGTGCCGTTTGCCACATCGGTGGATGTGGTGGACTGCATGGAATCCAACGTCAGGATGGACTGATTCTTTTCGGCGGTATTCTGCACGATAGTTTCGGCAATTTTGTGCTGTGCGCCCTCAATGGTCAGTACACAGGGCAGCCCCAGTTCATCCACTTTGCCAGCAAGGAAAGAAATGGTCTCAAAGCTGGCTTCCGTTTCCGCAGAGCAGCCTGCAAACGCGGCATAATAGCTCAGACCGTAATCGTCCACCAGATAGCGGAACGGGAAACGGTCGCCGAACAGCACAGTTTTCCGGGCGGCATTGTCCACCACCGTCTGATATTCGCCATCCAGAGCGGCCAGCTTTTCCAGATAGGATGCAGCGTTAGTAGCGTAGGCATCTTTGTTAGCCGGGTCGATTTCTTCCAGTGCGTCGGTGATGGCGCTGCAGAGAGTTTCAGCGTTCTTCAGGGATAGCCAGACGTGCTCATCGTACTCCGGCTCATCTTCGTCCTCGGATTCTTCTTCCTCGGCCTCCATACCTTCTACGACTTCTTCCTCTTTTACCTGCTCACCCAGCACATCCAGAAGGTTGATGACCTTCATGTTCTGGTTGGTCGCTTCTTTCAAGGCATCTTCGACCCAGCCATCCGATTCGCCGCCAACATAGAGGAACAAGTCACAGTCCGAGATTTTAATAATATCATCTGCGGTGGGCTGATAGCTGTGCAAATCAACGCCATTGTCCAGAAGCATGGTAACTTCGGCATGATCGGCCTTATCGCCGAGAATTTCGCGCACCCAGTCATACTCCGGGAAAATAGTCGTGACGATCTTCAGCGGCTTGTTGCCACTCTGCAATGCAGACGGTGCAGGAGCGGACGAAGATGCGGCCTTCCCACAGCCGCCCAAAATACCAGCAGCCAGTAAAAGGCAAAAAAATACAGCGAATATACGTTTGAGTTTTTTCATAGAAATGCGCTCCATTGTTTGATATCAAGAATCATACGGACAAGCATTTCTTAATCCGACAGTTTTACCTTTAGTCGAATCGGTGTTTTTATCAGCAAAAGCGGAGAGCAAAGCGACAGCAAGGCCGCCAACACAAAATGCGGCACGGGTGTTAGAATGAACGGCCCGGAACCATCTTTTCCGGCGTGCAGGATATTCTCGCAAAGTTTCAGCTGTGCGCAGACGGCGCAGTCTGCCCCGGTACAGTCGTGGTTGACTTCTTCCGCGCAGAATGTCAATGCACCCAAAACGGCCAGCAGGAAACCAACCAGCAGGATCCACGCAGCGCAGCGTTGTTTTGCAGTGCAGTTCATTCCATTGCCCTCCTTTCTTGAATTTGCAACTTGATTGCAAATTGGATTATAGCAAGGCAACATTGGATTGTCAAGTGGAAATTTTTGCGGACACTACGTTTATCGGAAAGTCGTTGTCAAGAGGGCTGGCACCGTTTAGCCCTCTCTCTTTTTACCAAAGTTTCCCTCTCGCATGACCGTAACACAGCAGGTTGGAAGAATCACAAAAAAAGGCTGCGGCACAAAACAAGGTGCCGCAGCCTTTTCCCGCTTTCATACTCTTTTATAATACCATGAACAAAGTCCCCGCAGCAATGAGCGCGCAGCCGATCAGGCTTTTGGCCGTGAACGGCTCATGCAGGATGAAAAATGCCAGTGCCAGCGTGATGACCACGCTCAGTTTATCAATGGGGACCACCTTGGACGCTGCACCGATCTGCAATGCGTGGTAATAGCACAGCCAGCTTGCACCGGTGGCAAGGCCGGATAGGATCAGGAACAGCCAGCTTTTGTGAGAAATGTCCCCGATGCCGGTCTGCGTCCCGGTCAGAAACACCATGCCCCAGCTCATCAGGAGCACAACGGCGGTGCGAATGGCCGTGGCCAGCGTGGAGTTCACGCCGTCAATGCCGATCTTCGCAAGAATGGAAGTCAGTGCGGCAAATATCGCAGAGCCCAGCGCAAAAACAAACCACATAAAATATTCTCCTTTTCCTCACACTGCCATGGAATGAAGGCTGGCGTGGGCGCGGCTGGTATGACGGCCTCTGTGGGGCCGCTCTGTGCCCCCTGCGTTTTTATGCGGGGTGATGCAGATCAGATCACATAATCATTTCCCGCCTGTTCTGGTGCGGCGAGGTCGGCGAGGGTGATCTTGCCGAAGTAGTCGGCGATGAGGTCGTTCAGACCTTTCCACATCGTATAGGTGCGGCAGTTGGCCATCCGCTCGCAGGCCGGGGCTCCCGGCGTCAGGCAGCTCACCGGGGCAAGGCTGCCCTCCGTCAGCAGCAGGATCTCCGCCACCGTGTACTGGTCCGGGCTGCGGGTCAGGCGGTAGCCGCCACCCTTGCCGCGCAGCCCTTCCAGAAAGCCGTTCTGCACCAGGACTTTCAGGATGTTCTCCAGATATTTTTCCGAGATATCCTGCCGCGCGGCGACCTCTTTCAGCGGGACATAGCGTTCGGCCTGATGCTCGGCCAGGTCGATCATCACACGCAGCGCATAGCGGCCTTTGGTTGAAACGATCATAGTGCACTCCTTATTGTATAGCAACCTCTCCGTCTCACCGTTGGTCCTGCGGAAATGGGCAGCAGCCGCAGGCGACAACGCCGTAGACCGGCCCGCCCGACCTCCGAACAGGGGAGATGTCACCGCAGGGGAGGGAGAAATTTTGATTTTAACCTATTATACAATGGGGTTTATAACTTTTCAATCTGTTTTTTGCACTTTTCCATTGACAACCGGGGCAAAGAGGGCTATAATACCATCAAACCCACAAACAATGTTGGTTTGCAGGGAATATGGAGAGACGAAATCGTTCCGGGCCGGGTGCCCGCAGAGGGAGGAACATTCTTATGAGCAAGATTTATACGTCCGCAGATCAGCTGATCGGTCACACTCCGCTGCTGGAGCTGACCCACATCGAGGAGCAGGAGGATCTGAAGGCCACCATCCTGGCAAAGCTGGAATACTTCAACCCGGCGGGTTCGGTCAAAGACCGCATTGCCAAGAAGATGATCGACGATGCGGAAGCCACTGGCAAGCTGAAACCCGGTTCGGTCATCATTGAGCCGACCTCCGGCAACACCGGCATCGGTCTGGCCGCTGTGGCGGCGGCCAAGGGCTACCGCATCATCATCGTCATGCCGGAGACCATGAGCGTGGAGCGCCGCCAGCTGATGAAGGCTTACGGCGCGGAGCTGGTGCTGTCCGAGGGCGCCAAGGGCATGAAGGGCGCCATTGCCAAGGCCGATGAGCTGGCGGCCTCGATTCCGGGCAGCTTCATCCCCGGCCAGTTTGTCAACCCGGCCAACCCCAAGGCGCATTTTGAGACCACCGGCCCCGAAAGCTACGCCGACACCGACGGCGAGGTGGACATCTTCGTGGCGGGCGTGGGCACCGGCGGCACCATCACCGGCGTGGGTGGGTACCTCAAGTCCAAGAAGCCGGAGGTCAAGGTGGTGGCCGTGGAGCCTGCGACCTCTCCCGTGCTGTCCAAGGGTACGGCGGGCGCTCATAAGATTCAGGGCATCGGCGCGGGCTTTGTTCCCAAGGTGCTGGACACCGACGTTTACGACGAGATCATCCCTGTGGCCAACGAAGACGCCTTTGCTGTAGGCAAGCAGATCGGCAAGGCGGAGGGCGTGCTGGTAGGCATTTCCTCCGGCGCGGCGGCATGGGCGGCCATCGAGCTGGCCAAGCGGCCGGAAAACGAGGGCAAGACCATCGTCGTCCTCCTGCCGGACACCGGCGACCGGTATCTGTCCACGCCGTTGTTCGCGGACTGACGCCATGATGATTTCGACCCGTGGCCGCTATGCCCTGCGGGTACTGGCGGATCTGGCGGAGCATCGGTCGGAGGGCTTCGTCCCCATGAAGGACGTAGCCGCCCGGCAGGAAATTTCCCTGAAATACATGGAGAAAATCCTGCCCGTGCTGACGAAGAACCACATCGTGGACGGCATTCAGGGCAAGGGCGGCGGCTACCGCCTGAGCCGGGAGCCGGGAGAATGCACGCTGGGCGAGATCCTGCGGCTGACGGAAGGATCCCTTGCGCCGGTAGCCTGCTTAGAGTGCGGCGCGAAGACCTGCCCCCGGGCGGCGAGCTGTCCGACGCTGCCGGTCTGGAGCGAGCTGGACAAACGCATCAGCGGGTACTTAGACAGCGTGACGCTGGCCGATTTGGTGAAAAAGTAAAAGAGAGACCCCGGCGGCGCAGATACTGCGCCGCCGGGGCGTTTTGCTGTGTGGGATACTTTCGCACAACTCTGACCGGAGTTTTCCTTGCAATCTGTCGAATCTTGTGATATGCTGTTTCCGGTGCTGCCGGTAGTACCCCGGTAGGCGGTTCCCCTCGATTTTGTCGGGGGTGATGCTTCTTTTGCCCCCGATC
>OGXX01001012.1_pt1 | contig 29677 bp, 29 predicted proteins | sample 1576301 | NCBI WGS metagenome assembly OGXX01 (sample SAMEA3541469, study PRJEB24748) | human gut metagenome | biome: human gut; feature: human-associated habitat; material: faeces | place: China | collected 2012
TAGCTCGTCGGGCTCATAACCCGAAGGTCGTAGGTTCAAATCCTGCTCCCGCAACCATAAGAATAATCGCAAGATTATTCTTTTTTTGTGAAATGAATGATAATATTATTGGATAGATTTTACTGTAAGAATGTGAAAATTTATAAATAGATTAAAATTTGATTTTAAATACTATTTATGTTAAAATAAAACGGTAAGGAGGCAAATATGAAAGAGAATTATCAATTGCTGTTAGACAATATAATTAAAGAAAACGAAAAAAACAACTATGCTCCGACTCTTCTACTACATTCATGTTGTGGACCTTGTAGCAGTTATTGCCTTGAGTATTTGTCTAATTATTTTAGAATTACAATTTTTTATTATAATCCTAATATTTATCCTAAAGAAGAGTATTTTTTTAGAGTTGAAGAACAGAGAAAATTGATTGAAAAGATGAATGGAAAATATCCGATAAATATGGTAGTTGGGAAATATGATGTTGATAGATTTTATAAAACTGTAAAAGGAATGGAAAAAATGAGAGAAGGTTCTATTCGTTGTCATAGTTGTTATGAATTAAGATTAAGAGAGGCAGCTTTATTGGCAAAAGCCGAAAAATTCGACTATTTTACTACGACACTTACAATAAGTCCTTATAAAAATTCACAAGTTTTAAATGAAATTGAGCAAAAAGTTGCTAAAGAAATAGGCGTAAAACATCTTCCATCAGATTTTAAAAAGAGAAATGGATATAAAAGGAGTGTTGAACTTTCCTTAATGTTTGGAATGTATAGACAAGATTACTGTGGTTGTATATTTTCTAAAATGGAAAGAGAAGAATTTAAAAAATTGAAGGAGAGCTCATAGCCTTCTTTTCTTATGTTCTTGTAGTTAAACGGATATAACAGTCCCCTCCTAAGGGACCGTTGTGGGTTCGATTCCCGCCAAGAACGCCAATGAAGTACATTTAATAATGTACTTTTTGTTTATTGTGAATTAACAAATATCAGCATAACATAAAGAGTTATGTAAAAACGAAAAATTCACTGTTTTTACGTAGGAGAAAAAAATGAAAAATTTTTTTAATTTTATTTTTAGTAGAATTTTTTTCATAATTTGTATGGTTTTAATTCAACTAATGTTTTTAACAGTATTTTTAATATATTTTAATAGATATTTTATTTATTTGTATGGAATAAATTTGATTGTTGGTTTGATTTTTACATTTATAATTATAAATGATAATATAAATCCTGCATTTAAAATAACTTGGATATTAATTGTAGTCGTACTTCCATTTTTAGGTGGAATAATTTATCTGACTTTTGGAGAAAAGAGACTTTTAAAGTCTGTAAAAAAAAGACTTTTTAATTTTTCCATAAAATTTAAAGACTCTATGGATCTTTCAAAGGACTATGATATAGAAAATCTAAATGATTCTGATATGAATGTGTATAGGCAGGCTAAATATATAAATTGTGCAACCGGTAGTCCTGTATTTTTTAATACTGAAACTAAATATTTTGCGTCAGGAGAAGATAGTTTTGAAGAATATTTAAATGATTTGAAAACTGCAGAAAAATTTATTTTTATGGAATATTTTATTATCTCAGAGGGATTTTTTTTAGATTCAGTTTTAAATATACTAAAGCAAAAGGTAAAAAATGGAGTAGATGTAAAAATTATCATAGATGATATAGGTAGTATTTTGACATTATCCAATAAAAAACTTGAGGAAATTAGAAATTTAGGAATAAAAGTTGTAGAATTTAATCAAGTAAAAGGGATTGTTTTACCGAAACATAATAATAGAACACATAGAAAAATGACAATTATTGATGGTAAAATTGCTTATACCGGAGGAATAAATATAGCTGACGAGTATATAAATTTGTACGAAAAATATGGTTATTGGAAAGATTCTGTTTTGAAGCTTGAAGGTCATGCTGTCGCTTCTTTTATAAATATGTTTATTTCCCTTTGGGACTATTCAACCGGAGAAAATACTGATATTTTGAGTTTGTATGATAAAAGTGATCTTGAGAAAAAATCAAATATTAGGGACGAACTTGGTGTAGTAATTCCTTTTTCTGAAACGCCAGTTATGGAATCAACCAGTGAAAATATGTATCTTAATATGATTAGACGTGCGAATAGATATATTTATATAACAACACCTTATTTAATAATAACTTGGGAAATGGAAAAAGCATTAATTAGTGCTGCAAAAACCGGTGTTGATGTTAGAATTATAACACCACATATTCCTGATAAGAAATATGTTCACTTGCTTACGAGGTCATTTTATAAAAATCTTGTAGAAAACGGAGTGAAAATCTATGAATTTAAAAAGGGCTTTATACATGCGAAAAATTTTCTTTGTGATGACGGATTTGTCGTAATTGGAAGTATAAATTTAGATTATAGAAGTCTTTATCTTCACTTTGAATGTGCTGTTTGGACATTTGGAACTCCTATAGTAAGTGATGTTAAGGAAGATTTTGAAAATACTTTAAAAGATTCTATGGAAATAACACCTGAATGGATAAAATCAAGAAAATTAATTACGAGAATATTGCAATCATTATTAAAATTATTTGCACCACTAATGTAAAAAGGAAATTTTGCTGATTAGTAAAAGTTCCTTTTTTTATATGGTTTTGTTTGTTTTTTATAATTAATTTAGTTTTTATCTAATTTATAAGGATGTACTTATTGATAATATTGTGATAGAATAATAATCTAGAATATTTTAAAAATGGAGATAATTTATGAGAAATATTATGCTCACTATTAGTTATGACGGAAGTTTGTTTTTTGGATTTCAAAAGCAAAAAAATGTTGTAACTGTTCAAGGAGAGATAGAAGATGCTTTAAAGAAAATTACCGAAGAAAATATTAATATTATTTCAGCCGGAAGAACGGATAGAGGAGTTCATTCTTTAAGGCATATAATTAATTTTCATACTGAAAGTAATGTAGGAGTTTTGAATTTTAAAACTGCTTTAAATCATTTTTTACCTATTGGAGTTAGAGTTTTAGATTCTAAAGAAGTTTCAGAGAATTTTCATTCAAGGTTTGATGCAAAGATGAAGACATATAAATATATTTTAAATTTAGACGAAGTTATGGATCCTATTTACTATAATTATAAGGCTAATTTTCCATATCCTTTGGATATTGAAAAGATGAAAAGAGCAAAAGAATATTTTATTGGAAGAAAGAGTTTTAAGGCTTTTATGGGTCCGAGAACAGGTAATACCAATCCTATTAGAGAAATTAATTCTTTTGAAATATATAAAGAAAATAATGACTTAATTTTTTTGATTAAGGGACAAAGTTTTATTAGAAATCAAGTTAGAATAATGGTTGGAACTCTTGTCGATATTGGTAGAGGATTGATTGAAGAAGATGAGCTCGAAAAAATTTTAGATAGTGAAGACAGAACTAGGGCAGGAGTAACTTTAAGCCCAAATGGTCTTTATTTAATGGAGATTTTATATGACAAATTTTAAAGATTTAGATTTTTTAGTTGAAAGTCTGCGAAAAGTTGATACAGGTAAAAATCATATTTTGATAACTGGAAATATAAAAGTTGGGAAAAGTACCCTTTTAAAAGCTTTTATAAAAAAATATTACAAAAATTCTAAAATTGATGGAATTATGACTGAACTTGTTATCACTGATAAATTTAGAATTGAACTTTTTAGATATGGAACAGAAGAAAGATTTGTTATTGGAGAAAGAGAAAGTGAAATGAAATTTTTTGACGAAGTTTTCTTGAAAAAGAGTTATGAGTTTATTGATGATTTTAAAAATAATGATATTTTAATCTTTGACGAGATTGGAAATAAGGAATTACATTTAAAAGAATATTGTGAAAAGTTGTTATCTATTTTTGAGGATAATAGAATTTTTGCAGTATTAAAGAAAGGTGGAAATCCAATAGTTGAAAATTTGGATAAATTGGAAAATTTTGTGATTTTTGATTTGGATAAGTTTTATGAGTAGAGACGAGTATTTTATGGATATTGCTTTGAAAGAGGCAAAAAAGGCTTATAATAAGGGAGAAGTTCCTATCGGCTGTGTTATTGTTAAAGATGATAAAATAGTTTCAAGAGGGCATAATCAGGTTTTGAGTAAAAAAAGCGGAGTTAATCACGCTGAAATTATAGCAATTAATAAAGCAGGACAAAAATTGGGAGATTTTAGACTTGAAGATACAGAACTTTTTGTAACTCTTGAACCCTGTTGCATGTGTGCAGGAGCAATTGTAAATAGCAGAATAAAAAGAGTAATTATTGGAGCAATGGATGTAAAAAGAGGTTTTTGTGGATCAATTGAAAATGTATTGGATAGACAGGAACTCAATCATAGGTCAATTATAAAGACAGGCGTCTTAGAACAAAAATGTTTAGATATTTTACAAGATTTTTTTAAAAATTTAAGGAGTGAAAAGAAAAATAAATGAAATTAGTTGTTTGCTTAGATGAAAATAACGGCATTAAATTTTTTGGTAAAAGACAAAGTCAAGATGAGTTGCAGAGAAAAAATCTTTTTGAATTAATTGGAAATTTAAAACTTTTTTTGACAGAGTACAGCTATGATCTGTATAAGGATATTGAATTTAATTTTGAAATTATCGATGAAAATACTGAAATTATAAAAAATTCAGTATTTTTATATGAAGGAGATTTTTTAGAGAAATTTTTGCCATCTGTTGATGAAATAATAGTTTATTTTTGGAATAGAGATTATCCTTTTGATGAAACTTTTGATGAGTTTTTACAAGATTGTTGGAAAGAAATAGAAATCTTTGAATTTAAAGGAAAGAGTCACGAAAAGATTACAAGAAAAATATTTGTAAAGGAGAATAAAGATGAATAATAAGATTAGAATTGATAAGAAAAACATACGAATATTTGGCATTATGCTATTTCTTGTTGTGACATTATTTGTTGCTTTTTTTACACATAGGTATATTGAAAATAGAAGTACCAGTAATACTAATATAGTTGGACTTGATATAAACAAACTTCCGGAATATAACGGGAAGCCTTATGTTGTTATTAATAATAATGAGCCGAATTTTGATAAAAGTGAGTTAGTATCAAAATCTTTTGAAAAATATTCTGAACTTGACTCCTTAAAGAGATGCGGAGTTGCCGATTCTATAATAGGTCAAGATTTGATGCCAACTTCAAAAAGAGAAAATATTTCTTCTGTAAAGCCAACAGGATGGAAATCCGTAAAATATAATGGAATTGAAGGAGGAAGTTTATATAATCGTTGTCATCTGATTGGCTTTCAACTTGCAGGAGAAAATGCAAATAAAAGAAACTTAATAACGGGAACAAGATATTTGAATACAAAAGGAATGTTACCTTTTGAAAACATGATAGCCGATTATGTAAAGGAAACAAATAACCATGTAAGATATAGAGTAACACCTATTTTTGTAGGTAACGAACTTGTCGCTAGGGGTATTCAAATTGAAGCGATTTCTATTGAGGACAATGGCAAAGCAATTAAGTTTAACGTATATTGTTTTAATATTCAACCGAATATAGAAATAGATTATAAAACCGGAAATTCTTGGAGAAAATAATTTACAAATAAGCTAAGCTAAAAAATATAAGTTGGCTAAATGATTAATGTTGATTTTTTGTCTAAAAATGTGATAAAATTAACTGACAAAAGTTTTTACTTGATACAATTAAAACTTTTTAATATTTGATAAGGAGGTATTATAAATGATTGAGTTTAAAAACGTATCAAAAGTTTTTTCAAAAGGAGTTAAAGCTGTTGATAATATCAGTTTTACTATTGAAGAAGGAGAAATTTTTGGCTTTTTAGGTCCTAATGGAGCCGGTAAGAGTACAAGTTTAAAAATGATGGTTGGAATTTTAGAACAGACAGAAGGGAAAATCACAGTTAATGGAGTTGATACTCTTGAAAATTCTATAGAAGTAAAAGAAATGATTAGTTATGTTCCTGATAATCCTGATATTTATACAAAGATGACAGGGATAAAATATTTGAATTTTATTGCTGATATTTATGGAATAGATGAAAAAGTAAGAAAAGAAAAAATTGAAGAGTATAATCAGAAATTAGAGTTAGGAGATGCAATTTACAGTACAATAGATAGTTATTCACATGGTATGCGTCAAAAATTAGTATTGATTGGAGCGTTGATTACTTCTCCTAAGGTTTTAATTCTTGATGAACCAATGGTTGGATTAGATGTTAAAACTTCTTTTAATTTAAAAAATATTTTAAGAGAGTTTGCTGATGCTGGAAATACTGTAATATTTTCAACACATGTTATGGAAGTTGCAGAAAAAATTTGTGATAAATTGGTTATAATAAACAAAGGAAAAATTGCTTTTTGTGGTAAATTATCTGAATTGAAAACTGAGGAACATTCAAATGAAGATTTAGAAAAAATATTCTTGGAGTTGACAGACAATGAAAAAATCTAAATTATGGACTTTAATAAAATATTTTGTTTCGATTGATTTTTTTGCAATCTTATCTATAAGGCAAAATTTAAAAACAAAGGGAAAAAGATCAGCAAGTTTTCAAGGTGTAGCGGGGATATTGTTTTTTGTTATAATGTTTGTTTGGGGAGCACCTAAACTTGGACGTTTTCTTGCTAACAATTTTCAAACTACGATTGGTAGAGCAAGTTTAACTACTTTTTCTGTAGGGATATTTGTTGTAACATTATTTTTGTCATTGGCAACGGCTTTTGTTTTTATTGAAAAGAATAATGAAACTGAAATATTATTGTCTTTACCGATATCAGGTAGTGATATATTTTTATCCAGAATTTATTCTTTAGCAATAACATTTTTCATATCATTCTTTTTAATTTTTGTTATTGCATTTGGAATAACAGGATATACACTAAAAAAAGGAATAGACTTTTATATCTTTACTTTTTTAGGACTAATATTACTTAACTTGGAGGCAATTTTGCTAACCGGAGTTATAATACTTATTTTTGGAAAACTACTTAGAACAAGTAAAATATTCAATAGATTTTTAAAATTAATTTATGGTTTATTTACAATAGGATTATTTGCATTATATATGATATTTACTCAAGCCGCATCTAATCCGGCTTTAGGAATTGATATAGGAAAAGTTATTGTAGATTTGGAAGGAAAGCTTTCATCAATATTTTTCTTTGTGGTTTGGATGAAAAAAATATTGATTTCTGATAATCTTATTACATCAATTGCAAATTTGGGAATAGGTTTAATTATTTGTATAGTTCTTTCATTATTATTGAAATTCTTTGCAGAGAGAAATTATCTTGAAATTTTGAGAAGTGTAAATGTTGTTTCAAGAGAAAGTAAAGCTGTTATTGAAAAAAGAAAAAGACAAGGAGTTGCACATTCAAAACAGTACAAACTTGTTGTATTATTCAAAAAAGAATTTAATGAAATTATAACAACTCCAACATACTTTATGCAGGTAATTATGATTGATATAATGGTACTTATTATAGCTAGTATTGCGGTATACTATGGACTAAAATTTAAGTCACAGCTGGTATTTGCTCTAAATGTTTTAGTTTCTTCTACATCATTAGGATATTTATTTGTTTCTGCATTTGGAGTAGGAGCCTGCTTGGGACTTTTCTGTGGTCTATCTTCACTTACTACAAGTTCCGTTTCAAGAGAAGGAAAATCATTTTGGGTAATAGCTACTGCACCGATAGGAATTAATACACATATAATTTCAAAAATTTTTGCCTGTCAAGTATTACATTTTATTTCGGCGATAATAGTTGTGGCATTATCAATGGTTCTATATGTTTTTAACCCTCTTGTATATGTTGCGGTTATACTTGGAATGGCTTTAACTTTATTTACAAGTGGAAGTTTAAATATGATTTTAGGACTTATTAATCCATATTTTGATTGGAAAACTCCAAAAGAAGCTTTAAATGGTGGTTCAGGTGGAATAAATATATTTATTTCAATTTTAATTAATTATGGATTATATGGATTAATCATATTTGTGACTGTCAAAATGATTAAATGGAATTATAACATACCTTATGTTGTTTTGGCAGATTTAATTATAATTTTATTAACTGCAATAATATCATATTTAATAGACAGAAAACTATTTAAGAGATTATTAAGAAGATTATAATTTCAATGATGTGTTACATCAATTAAGAATTTTAAATTTGTTTTTTACAATGAAAAACAGAGTGATTTATTCACTCTGTTTTTTTGCTTTTTTAGACATTTTAATTGTTTCTTTTAATAGATTATTTTTTAATTCCCATAAGTCTTTTGAAAGATCGACTTTATAGATGTGAGGATTATCAAATCTTTTAAACTCATCCCAAAGACTTTCAATTTCACTTGCACAATATTCTCTGATTTCTTTTATATCCGGAAGTTTGTAGATTAATTCTCCATTTTTGAAAATTTGTTTTAGCATTGGTCTTAAGATATAATCTTCATAAGTAGTAGTTTTCCAAGTATAAATTGGATGGAAAATGGAAATTGGTTTATTTTCATCAATTTTTTCATCGAATAGAGTAATTAAATCAGCTTCAGCTTTTTTTGTCTTTCTATCATATATTCTATATAGATTTTTAACCCCTGGTGTTGTTATTTTATCGACATTTTCTGATACTTTTATCTTTGGAATAATTTTTCCGTTTTCTTCAATGGCAACTAATTTATAAACTCCACCAAAAACCGGATGAGTTTTTGAAGTTATAAGTCTTTCACCAATACCGAATGAATCAATTTTTGCTTCTTGATGTAATAAATCTCTAATAGTATATTCGTCAAGCGAGTTTGAAACTACAATTTGAGCATCTTCATATCCTGCATTATCCAACATTTTTCTTGCTTGTTTAGAAAGATAAGCTAAATCTCCACTATCAAGTCTAATTCCTTTTGGCCTTATTCCCATAGGTTTTAGAATTTCATCAAAAGTCTTTATTGCATTTGGAATACCTGATTGTAAGGTATTGTAAGTGTCAACAAGTAATACACAATTATTTGGAAAAGATTTTGCAAAAGCTTTAAAAGCTTCCAATTCTGTATCAAACATTTGTACCCAAGAGTGAGCCATTGTTCCAAGTACAGGAATATTAAATAATTTTCCGGTCAAGACATTAGAAGTGCCATCTATACCTGCAATATATGAGGCTTTTGCTCCATATACGGATGCGTCAATTCCCTGTGCACGTCTCGCACCAAATTCCATAACTGCTCTACCTTTCGCAGCCCTTTTTATTCTATTTGATTTTGTTGCAATTAAACTTTCGTGATTTATTATTAGTAAAGCTATGGTTTCTATTAACTGCGCTTGAACAGCAGGACCTCTAACGGTCATTATAGGTTCATAAGGAAAGATTACACTTCCTTCAGGAACGGACCATATATCACATTCAAATTTAAAATTTTTTAAAAAATTTAAAAATTTATCATCAAAAGTATTTAAAGATTTAAAATATTCTATATCTTCATCATTAAATCTCATTGAATTAAGAATTTGAGTTAAATGTTCCAATCCGGAAAAGATTGCATAACTTGCACCATCCGGATTTTCTCTATAAAAAATATCAAAATAAGTAATTTTGTTATCCAAATTTTCGTTAAAATACCCTTGAGCCATAGTATATTCATAAAAATCTGAAAGAATTGAAATATTGAATTCATTAAAATCTCTGTTCACAAAACACCTCCATAGAAATTTATTTATTTAATAAGTATTCAAGATCATGATCAAATATACGAATTCTATTATATATTTGTTTTTGCCACTCTGTATCAAAAGTACCGTCATTATTTATAAAAAAGTTAGAATCCATATATCTCATTATTATATAGTTACTATTTTTTTGATCAAAACCGTTTCCCCAAGAAAAATCAATTCCATTTCCGGTATTTCTTGTAACAATTGCCTCAATTAGAGGTAAAGTAATTTCGTTACAAGGAATTCTCATATCAGGAATATTCCAGAATGTTTTTTTCTCCTTTTTGTATATTAAAAGGTTTGAAATTGTACCATTTGATGCACATTGTACTCTACGAATTTCATTAATATTTATGCTATGCTTTGCTCCGGAGATAACACCATTAGAAATACGAATAGCTTTTTCTCTCAAACTACGAGCTAAATCTATATCCAAAGTATCAAGATTATTTGGAAAATCTTTTGTAAGTTTGTATGCAGCATGAGCTAGAAGTATAGACTTAGTTTCTAAAATATTATGACAATCATTTATAATTGTAGTGTCTGATGTAAAATCAATCGGAGCTGACTTATCTTTCTTTTCAAATAATAAATTATAATTTGAATTAGAATTACAATAGCTAAGTGCTATTATATAGGAAATTTTATCAAATGAAATATCAAAACTCTTCTTTTCTTTTTTTGCATCTTCATAAGATACTCCATCTTTTCTTACAAGCAGGACGCCCCCATCTTTACGAGTTAATTTTACTTTTTGAGTATCAAATACAGTTTTCATAAATCCTCCTAAAATATAAATTTACTATATCAACGTCTATTATAACACTTTTAATAAATTTTTTCTATTCCTACATAAATTTATTATTAAGCAATTTAAATATTATATTGCAATATATTTATATTATGCTGTATCAATAAATGTAAATAAAAATTATTCTTATTTATATGGATTATTTTATATTTTTGTGATACAATATAAAAGAATTAGAATTATTCTTGAAATTTTAATTTTTAAAATTTCTTAAGAAGGAGGTACAATATGAAAAATATTTCAAAAAAGATTTTTGGGTTAATATTGGCAGGAGCAGTATTGATTACAGGCTGTACTGCAAAAACTGAAAAAAAAGATAAAGGAGATAATACTAAGGGTAAATTAAAGATTGTAACTACAATTTTTCCTGAATATGATATAACAAGAGCAATTGCAAAGGATAAGGTTGATTTGGAATTAATGATAAAACCGGGAGTTGATGTTCATTCATTTACTCCTACTCCACAAGATATAAAAACAGTTCAAAATTCGGATATTTTTGTGTATGGTGGAACAGAACATGATAAATGGGTTGAAAATTTAACTAAAAGTATAGATATGAAAAATAAAAAAGTAGTTAAATTAGTTGATGGTATTCAACAACTTGAAGAAGAATCAGTTGATGGTATGAAACACGAACACCATCATGATGATAAAAAAGAAGATGAACATAATCACGACCATAAACACGAAAAAGAAGATGAACACAATCATAAAGGCGAAGAAAAAGAATTAGATCCACATTATTGGACATCACCTAAAAATGCTATTCAAATGGTTAAAACTATAACTAATGCATTGGTAGAAAAAGATCCTGATAATGCAGAATTTTATAAAGAAAATGCTGAAAATTATATTAAACAACTTGAAGGTGTAGATAAAGAATTACATGATGTTGTTGATAATGCAAAAATTAAAAAAGTTGTTATTGCGGATAGATTTCCGTTCAGATATTTATTTAAAGATTTAGGCTTAGAGTATCGTGCTTTATTTTCAGGTTGTAGTGTTGAATCAACTGCAAGTGCAGGACAAATAAAAAAAATGGTTGATTATGTAAAAGAAAATAAAATTCCTGTAGTTTATCATATAGAAATGGGAAAAGGCGAATTGGCTGAAACTGTTGCTAAAAATTCCGGAGCTAAAGTTAAACTTTTACATTCAATCCATACTGTAACTAAAGAGGATTTTGATAAGGGCATAACTTATATAGATCTTATGAAACAAAATGTTGAGGCGTTAAAAGAAGGACTTAATTAATGAAAGAGAAAATTTTAGTTTGTGAAAATTTAGAAATTTTTTATAAAAATAATAAAATAATTGACAATCTTAGCTTTTCCGTTGATGAGGGAGATTTCTTCCTCATCTTAGGAAAAAACGGTATAGGAAAATCTACTCTGTTGAAAGGAATTTTAGGATTAAAAAATATTTCTTCAGGAGAAATAAAGAAGAATTTTAAAATTTGTGGATATATGTCTCAAGAAGTTTTATTAAAAAAAGAATTCCCATCAACAATATGGGAATTTGTTTTATCTTCAAGAGCTGTTTATTCAAAGTTTTTTTATAGCTCCAAAGATATAGCGGTTGTTAAGGAAAATTTAAAGAAATTAGATCTTTGGGAAATTAAAGATAAAAGTATAAGTTCTCTTTCTATCGGACAAAGGCAAAGAGTTTTACTTTGTAGATGCCTTTGTGTATCCGAAAAGATTATTTTTTTAGATGAACCTACAAATTCTTTGGATATAAATGTTAGAAAGATGTTGTATGACATTTTAGAAAAGCTTAATAAAGAAGGTCTTACTATTGTTATGATAAGTCATGATGAAGAGGCTTTTAAATATTCTAATAGAGCTTTAGTTTTAGGAAAAGAAAATAGAGTCATAGAAAATGTTTTGGAAAAATACGAAAAGGGGGAAATAAATTTTGATTAGTTTAATTTCAGAAATGTTAAGTTATCCCTTTATGGTTAAAGCAATATTCGTCGGACTTTTAATTTCAATAAGCTCTGCATTGCTTGGAATAACTCTAGTTTTGAAAAGATATGCAATGATAGGAGTTGGTCTTTCTAATGTTTCATTTGCAGCACTTTCTATTGCTCTTTCTTTTGATATTTCTCCAATAGAATTTTCTATGCCTATAGTAATTATAGCTGGAATTATTCTTTTAAAATATGGAGAAAAATATAATATTAGTAGTGATACAGCAATTGCACTTTTAAGTTGTGTTTCAGTTTCTATAGGAGTAACTTTTACAGCTGTAACTAAAGGACTTAATGTTGATGTTTGTAACTACTTATTTGGTAGCATATTGATTATGAAAAGAAGTGATATGTATATTAGTTTTGTCTTAGGGATAATAGTTTTAATTTCCTATATTTTGTTATATAATAAAATATATACTATTACTGTTGATGAAGATTTTGCTAAAGCGAGTGGAGTAAATATCAATTTATATAACACTTTGGTTACAATTTTGATTTCTGTAACTATAGTTATAGGAATGAAATTTATGGGAAGTATGCTTATTTCATGTTTAATAATATTTCCTGCAATGACGTCTATGCGAATTTTTAAAAGTTATAAGGCTGTTGTTATTTCATCAGTTATAATCTCGACAATAGCATTGTTTATTGGAATAACTATATCATATATCTACTCAACTCCAACAGGAGCTAGTGTAGTTTTAGTCAATTTAGTTTTATTTATTTTATCTTGTATAGTAAGGAGGTTTATCGGTGAATAAAAAAGTATTAAGTTTAATATTATCTTGTCTTTTATTTTGTTCTTGTTCAAAGGCTGATGGTAATAGTAATTTTATAAAAAATAAAGAGAATAAAAATGATTTAAAAAGTGCTCTAAAAAATGATCCCGAAAATGCCGGAACTGATAAGAATGAAAAAAAATCCGGTGAAACTGATAAAAATCAAAATCCCGATGATTACAAATTGGAAAGACATCAAGGGCAAAATGATTCGAAAGATGAATACAAACAGCCTGAAAAAAAGGATGAACTTACGAAAGAACAGTTAAATAAAAAAAGAGATGCAGATTCAAAAGATGGAATAATAAATATTTCTGATGGGATTTTTTTAGCTCTTGTAAATGATATTTATGTAAATAAAGATGAATATGTTGGCAAGAAAGTTAGAATTTCAGGACAAAATGTTAGATTTGAGGATAAAGATACAGGGGAAGTTGTTTATGCAATTTTACGTGAAGGACCCGGTTGTTGTTACAATGATAGTGTAATTGGATTTGAATATATAACTGACGGAAAATATCCAGAAAAGGATAAATGGTATGAAATGGTCGGAGAAGTAATAATCGATAAATATAAAACTGGAAAAGTTGTAAAACTCAAACTAATTGACATAAAAGAAATAGAACCGAAAGGAAAATTAATTCATTTTCAAAACTAATTGGGGATAATATCTCCAATTTTTTTGTAAAAAAATTTTGTGAAATATCAGAGACTTTAAGGGTATAAATACAATATCTTGAGAACAAAAATTAGCTAAAAAAAAGGAATTGTGTTATAATTATTGTAGCTTTATGCCTTGTGATAAAGGTACAATAATTTCATCGCAACAACCATAAAAGAAATCAAAAAGAGTTGCGATATAATTAATATAACTTTATGCCTTGTGATAAAGTTATATTAATTTCACCATAACAACCATAAAAACTTATTAAAAGGCAGTTATGGTATAATTTGAGTTATCCCCTGTGATAAAGTTATATTAATTTCATCATAGTTACCTCAAAAAAACAATCAAAAAGAAACTATGATATAATATAAGTAGTTTTGCACTATAAGGTAAAGCTACTTATATTTCACCATAACAGAATTATTAAATAAATATTATGGGTAAATAAATTAGTAAAAAATAAAAAGGATAAAAATATGATATTAGAAAATTTATATTTGATAGTTGCAATTACTGAAAAAACTAATGCGATAGGTAAAGATAATAATTTATTGTATTTTCTAAAAGAAGATATGAATTTTTTTAAAGAAAAAACTTGTGGTAATTCTATAATCTGTGGTAGAAAAACTTTTGAAGGGTTTAAAATAAAACCACTTCCAAAAAGGAAAAATATTGTTTTGACAAAGAGTGATTTTTCTTTTGAAGGAGTAAGAAGATTTAAGAATATAGAAGATTTGATTAATTTTGTAAAAGAAAATCCAAAAGAGAAGTTTTTTGTTTGTGGAGGGATGAGTATCTATGAGCAATTAATTGACTTTTGTTCAAGAATGTATATTACAAAATATGAAGAAAAAGAAGCAGTAGAAGCGGATAGTCATTTTCCAAAGATTGATGAAAAAGTGTGGAAAGTTGTTGAAAAAATTGCTGGTAAAAGTGAAAATCCAAAATTGACCTTCTATACTTACGAAAGGATTTAAGGTATGAAAAAAGAAGATATAATTATAAAAAAGAGTAGAAAAAAACAGAGCAAAGTGAAAAAATGGTTTTGGAATATATTATTTGTAATATGTTTAGGAGTTTTTGTTTATTCTGCAGGAAATATAATCAAAGATTATTATGGTTCATATAAGGCAGGTAAAGATTTAAGCAATCTAAAAGAATCGGTTTTTAAGTCATCAAATAATGCCAATGAGAAAAAAACGGATAAAGAAAAAGTTGTAAATTTGGAAGAATTAAAAAAATTAAATTCCGACTCAATAGGTTGGCTTGAAATTCCGGGAACGAATATAGATGAGCCTTTAGTTCAAGGAAAAGACAATGATTACTATCTTTGGAGAGATTTTAAGAAAAACAAATATCCTGTAACGGGAACATTATTTTTAGATATGTATAATAAAGCGGATTTTTCAGATAGAATCAGTTATATATTCGGACATAATATTTGGGATAAAACAAAATTTTATGATTTAAGAAAATTTGAGGATAAAACATTTTTAGAAAATCATAAGACGTTCTACGTTTATACAGAAAAAGGAAAATTGGAATATGAAGTATTATCAGTTGACCTTGTAGATCCGGATACTCCACTTTATGAACTTAGTTCAAAGAGAAATGAAGATGTGGACGCGATGAAAAAAGAATTGAGTAAACATATTTCAAAATCTGAAGTTGATAAAATTGATAAAAATACAAAACTCTTGATGCTGGTAACTTGTAAAACACCTGATGACAATACAGCAAGGAGAATTTTGTTTGCAAAATTGAAAGAGAAGTAAATTTTTAAGGAGATTTTACATCTCCTTTATTTTTTGTGAAAAATTGTAAATTTTAATGATTTATAGTATAATTTGTATTAATATTAAATTTTGATTTTAATATAAAGGAGAATTATGGACAAGATAAGTGTTATTGTACCTGTATATAATGTAGAAAAATATGTTAAAAAATGTTTAAATTCAATTTCAAATCAAACATATAAGAATATAGAAATTATTATAGTTAATGATGGAGCAACTGATAATAGCGAAAATATTTGTAAAGAATTCGTTGAAAATGAAAATAGAGCGAAACTTTATATTAAAGAAAATGGCGGATTATCCAGTGCAAGAAATCACGGAATGAGGTTTGTAACAGGAAAATATGTATTATTTATAGATTCTGACGATTATATTGCAGAGGGAATGATTGAAGAACTTTATAAAAATATAAAAGGAGAAGATGCGGATGTATCTGTTTGTGGGGTTTATAATGTTTATTCAGACAATCAATCTCCACAATGTAAGGAAGAAATTTATTTTTGTTGTGGAAAGGAAAGATTTTTAAAAGAATATTTTATCGGAGAAAAAATTCCCGGCACTATCTGTAATAAACTCATATCCTATGAAATTGCAAGTAAGATTTCGTTTCCTGTGGGCAAAATTTATGAAGATGCTTTTTATCAGTTTGAGCTTGTAAAATATGCTAAAAAATATGTTGTAACAACAAAGCCATATTATTATTATTTTCACAGAGAAAATAGCATTACAACAAAACCTTATACTGTAAAAAATATGAATTGCATAGAAATTTATTCCAATTTTTATGATTATATAAATAGAGAAATTCCTTCTCTTTCAGAATATGCTTTTTTCAGGCTTTCCTATGCGTATTTTATGGTCTTCGATAAGATGTTATTGAGTGAAGATTATAAAAACATTCTAGAATATAGAGAAGTTTTAGGTTTTTTGAAGAATAATTTTTGGAAAATTTTTAAAAATAAAAATTTTAGAAAAGGTAGAAGAATAGCTGTATTAATGTTAAAATTAAATGTTAAATTATATAGATTTTTGCTTTTAAAAGATTTGAAAAGAAAAGGAGTAAATGCTTAATGGAAATAAAATATCTTTCTATGGATGAAATAAAATCCGTAGAGCTTGAAATTCTAAAATATATTCACAATTTTTGCATTGAAAATGATATAAAATATTTTTTAAATTATGGAACTTTAATTGGAGCTGTAAGACATAAAGGCTTTATTCCTTGGGATGATGATATTGATATTTGTATGTTTAGAAAAGACTATGAAAAGTTTATAGATTTATTTTCAAAAGATGATGGAATTTATAAGATTTTGTCTTTAGAAACTGATGACAAGTACTATAATAATTTCATAAAAGTTATAAATTCAAAGACTAAGATAGAAGATGAAAGAAATTATAAAACTTATGACTTAGGAATTTTTATTGATATTTTTCCGATAGATTCTTTTGATGATTTAAAATTAGTTGAAAAAACATATAAGTTAGAAAGTTTTAAACTTTTATCTTTTTCAAAAAAAGAAAATATACAATATGGGGACAGTAAGTTGAAAGATTTTGTTAGATTATTTTTCTGGATGATGTTAAAACCTGTATCTCCAAGAATCTTTGCAAAGAAGATAAAGGAAGCTGTTGAAAAATATTCCAAAGAAAACGGAAAATATTTTGGGGTTGTAGGTTGTTCAAAATTGAAATATGATGATGTTTTTGATTATAATCCATTTGATGAACTGGCAGAGTTCGAGTTTGAAGGCTGTAATTTTTTTGCGCCGAAAAAATATGATGAGATTTTGAAAAAATATTATGGCGATTATATGAAATTTCCGCCTATTGATAAACAGAAATATCCTCATGAAATCAAGGCTTATTTTGTAGATTAGGAGAATAAAATGAAAGAGAGACTAACGGTTGATGAACTAAAAAATTATGAATTAAATATTTTAAAGTTCATTGATTATGTTTGTAAAAAGTATGATATAAAATATTTTGTAAATTATGGAACACTACTTGGAAGTGTTAGACATAAAGGATTTATTCCTTGGGATGATGATATTGATATTTCAATGTATAGAGAAGACTATGAGAGATTTCAAAAAGCTGTTATTGAGGAAGATAATGAGAGATATGGGATTTTATCCAAAGATAACAGCGAGTGGTATTTTCAAAATTTTTTTGTAGTCATAGATAAATATACTTTATTGGAAGATAATGTAAAGAGAAATAGACGAGATAGTAATGTTTTTGTTGACGTTTTTCCAATTGATAGATTCAATGACTTAAATTTTGTGAAAAAAGCACACTTGATGGTAACTTTAAGGCATATTTGTTTTATAAAGAAAAAATTTATAATTCACAAAGATAGTAGAATAAAAGATTTTTGTAGAGTTACTTTTTGGTATTTATTAAAATTTGTAAATCCAAGATTTTTTACAAAAAAAATTGAAAAACTTGTAGAAAAGTATTCTGATGAAAATGGAATTTATGAGGGAGCTGTTGGTGTTGACAAAACGGGAATGAAAGAAGTTTTTAAAGCGGGAACTTATGAGGAATTAATAGAATTACCTTTTGAAGATATGATGGTACCTGCTCCTAAAAATTATGATAAGATTTTAACTCAATTTTATGGAGATTATATGCAAAAACCTTCTGATGCAGAAATTGAATATAAATCACATCTTTTAGATGCTTACAGAATAAAATAAGGGAGAATTAATTTTAGATATGGCAAAAAATATAAAAGTTAACGCTTTAGCTAGCGTTTTAGTTAGGGTTTTTAATATTCTGTTTCCGCTTATCACAGGTCCGTATCTTGCTAGAATTTTGAGTAAAGAGGCCTATGGTGAATTTAATGTTGCAAACTCTATATTAAACCTATTTATTCCGTTTGCCGCTTTTGGAATATATAGTTATGGGATACGTTCAATAAGCAGAGTTAAAAATAATATTAAAGAGATAAGTAAAAATTTTACCGTTCTTTTCTCTATAAACTTAATAAGTTCTTTAGGTATTGGGATTTTGTATATCGGATATATGTTTTTAAATGTAAATTCCAATATGTATATGTTATATATTGCACTTAGTATTCAAATTTTTACTCAATTTGTATCAATTGAGTGGATGAATGAGGCTTTTGAAAACTATGGTTTTATTCTTTTTAAGACACTATTTGTCCGTGTACTTATGCTTGTTTCAATTTTTGCATTTGTAAAAAAAGCTGATGATATAGTAAATTATGCTTTTATATTATCAATTACAAATCTTGTAAACTATTTGATAAGTTTTTACTATATAAAAAGAAAAGTAAAGTTTGTAAAGATTGAGTTAAAAGACATTTTAATACATATAAAACCATTGATTGGAATGTTACTTTTAGCCAACTCATATATGTTATACACTGCGTTGGATAGGGCAGTACTCTCATTATTGGATGCTAAGATTTCAGTTTCATATTATACCTTTGCATTGTCAATAGCTCAACTAATTACGAGTGTAGTTTATTCTATAATAGTAGTAAGTATTCCAAGGCTTTCGTACTATCATGGGAATAGTGATGAAAAAAATTATACGGAATTGTTAAATCAAGTTGCAAGAACCTTTTTATTCTTAGTAATTCCGATGGGTATTGGATTAAGCTGTGTTTCTGATGAAGTAATGTTGATATATGCGGGAGAAAAGTATTTGGAAGCCGGTTTTATTTTAAAGTTGTTTTCACTTAGGATTGTTATGTGGGCTTTAGATCAACTTCTTGCAAATCAAGTTTTATTTGTAAGAGGATATGAAAAAAATATAACGGCATTTTATTTTATAGGTGGTTTTTTGAACTTGATTTTAAATATAGTTTTATTGAAATTAAAAGTTGTTCAAGCTGAATATTTTGTATATACAACCTTATTTTCAGAAATTGTAGTATTGATAATTCAAATTTACTTTATAACTAAAAGAAATATTATTTCCATAAACGAAATATTAAAATCTTATGTAAAATATATACTATGCGCCGTTCCGTTCTTTGCAATAACTTATGGAATAAATCATACTTTAAAATATTCATTAAATTTGAATTTACAATTTTTTGTTAGAGTATTGGCAATAATTGTATCATGTGTACTATATTATTTTATAATTATGTTAATAACGAAAGATAAGATTTTATTTGTTACGCTTGACGGAATTAAAAATAAATTCAGAGTTATAAAATATAAACTAAAAGCAAAGAAATATAAAGGGTAATATAAATTATTATTTTATAATTTAAAAGTTCTAAATGTAAAATTTTAGGACTTTTTTATTGTTCATTTTTATATGATATGGTATAATTTATGAACAAGATGTTTAAGGAGGAATTCATGTTAGCAATACAAGATTTTGATATTTTAAATTTATTTTTTAAAAATCCGAATAAAAAATATACTCAAAGAGAAATTTCAAGTATTACAAAAATTTCTTTGGGAAAGGTTAATAAAACTTTAAAAGAATTAAAAAATAACGAGTTTATAGATGAAAATTTAAAGATTACAGATAAAGGACTTTCTGCATTGGAGCCATATAAAGTTGATAATGCAATAATAATGGCTGCCGGAATGAGTTCAAGATTTGCTCCTCTTTGTTATGAAACTCCAAAAGGTCTTTTAAATGTAAAAGGAGAAAAATTAATTGAGAGAGAAATTTTACAACTAAAAGAAGCAGGGATTGAAGATATTACTTTAGTTGTAGGATATATGAAGGAAAAGATGTTTTATCTAGCAGAAAAATTTGGTGTAGATATTGTGGTTAATGAGGATTATTACAGATTTAACAACACTTCATCACTAATTTTGGTTACTGAAAAATTAAAAAATACTTATATCTGTTCTTCAGATAATTATTTTCCGAAAAATCCTTTTGAAAAGTATGTTTATAGAGCATATTATTCAGCTGTTTATCAAGATGGAGAAACTGATGAATACTATGCAGAATTTGATAAAAAGGGAAGGATTACAGGAATAACAATTGGCGGAAAAGATGATTGGATAATGTTAGGGCATGTTTTTTTCGACAGAGAATTCAGTGATAAATTTGTGAAATTGTTGAAAGCGGAGTATCATGAACAGATAGTTCGTGAAAATTTGTGGGAAACTTTTTATATGCGTCATATAAAAGAGTTGGATAATATGTATATTAGAAAATATGATTTAGAAGATATTAAAGAGTTTGATTCTTTGGAGGAGTTAAGACTTTTTGATGAAAAATATGTCACCAACTCCGACTCTGAAATTTTTCAAAATATTTGTAATATTTTAAGATGTAAAGAAGAAGAAATAAAGGATATTAAGCCGATAAAAATGGGAATGACCAATACATCTTTTAAATTTAGTTGTAAAGAAAAATCCTATGTATATCGACATCCGGGTCCCGGAACTGAATTAATCATAAATAGAAAAAGCGAGTTTGACTCAATGAAAATCGCAAAGGAATTGAGTTTAGATGATACTTATATCTATATGGATAAAGATATTGGTTGGAAAATTTCTAAATATATTGAAAATGTAAAAATTCTTAATCCTTTTGATAAAAAGAACGTAAAAAGGGCTATTTCTATGTTAAAGAAATTACATACAAGTGGTAGAAAAACTAATTTTAAATTTAATATTTTTGATGAAATTGAAAACTTTAAAATCAAAATAAGAAATTCACATAGAGATAATTTTGATGATATGAGTTTGATGAATGACAAAATTTATAAATTAAAGACTTTTTTAGATAAAGATGATACAAATGAATGTATTTGTCATTGTGATAGTTATGATTTGAATTTTTTGTTGGATAACAGAGATAAAATGTATTTAATAGATTGGGAATATTCTGCAATGTCAGATCCTGCAGTAGATATTGGATGTTTTATAACTTCTTCAAAATATTCTTTTGATGAAGCTATAGATATAATAAAGGAATATTTTAATGGTAAGCCTACGGATAAGCAGTTAATGCATTATATTGCTTATATTGCAGTAAGCTCTTTTTATTGGTTCTTATGGGCGATTAATCAGGAAATTCAAGGAAAGAGTATTGGCGAATATTTATATATTTGGTATAACCACACTAAAGAATATGCTGACTATGCTTTGAAATTATATGAACAAGAATAAAATGATGAATAATCTATCCATTTAGAAAATAATTGTATGAAAAAATTGGAAAAAGATTAGCAATAGTACAAAATTATTTAAAGACAACTATGTGGAAGTTGTCTTTTTTGTCGATTTTTTGGGTATTCAATATTTGTTTTATTGAAAAAATGTATTGTTTATGTTATCATAAATTGTTAGTAGGTGATGGATTTGAATGAAAAAATAATTGATATAAAAGATTTAAGATATGAATATTCTGGAGAAGATGGCAAGAATAGTACTGCTTTGGACGGGGTCAGTTTTTCTGTAAATAAAGGAGAATTGATTTCTATTTTAGGACATAATGGAAGCGGAAAATCTACTTTAGCAAAACTTTTAAATGCTCAGATTACTCCAACAGATGGAGAAATTGAAATTTTTGGGATTAATACAAAAGATGAGAATAGAATTTGGGATATTAGACAAAAATGTGCTATGGTTTTTCAAAATCCTGATAATCAACTTGTTGCAACAGTTGTAGAGGAAGATGTAGCTTTTGGACCTGAAAATTTAGGAGTGCCTTCAAATGAAATAAGAAAAAGAGTTGATGAAGCTTTAGAAATTGTTGAGATGCAGGAGTATAAGAAGCATTCTCCACATATGCTTTCTGGTGGACAAAAGCAAAGAGTTGCAATAGCCGGAATTTTTTCAATGAAACCGGAAGTAATAATTTTCGATGAATCTACAGCAATGCTTGATCCTATTGGAAGAAAAGATATTATTAATACTATTTTAAAATTAAACAAAGAAGAGAATAAAACTATTTTATATATAACTCATTATATGGAAGAAGCTGTTCTTGCCGATAGAGTTATTGTTTTAAATGAAGGAAAGATTGAATTTGATGACAGTCCTAAAAAAGTTTTCTCAAATGTTGAAACTTTACGAGAATTAGGACTTTCTGTTCCGCAGGTTACAGAACTTGCATATCTTTTAAAGAATGAGGGGGTAGAAATTCCTTCTGATATTTTAACAAATGATGAAATGATAGAATTTTTGGAGAGAAAATTAAAATAATGGATATAAATTTTAAAAATGTAAGTTTTGTCTATGGAGAAAAAACTCCTTTTGAAAAACTTGCTTTAGATAATATAGATTTAACTATAAAAAAGGGAGAATTTGTTGGTATTATAGGGCATACAGGAAGTGGAAAATCAACATTAATTCAACATTTTAATGGAATCCTAAAGCCTACAAGTGGTGATGTTTTTATTGGAGATATGAACACTAAAGATAAGGAACTTGCTAAGAGTGGCTTAAGATATAAAATTGGATTAGTTTTTCAATATCCTGAATATCAACTTTTTGAAGAAACAATTGAAAAAGATATTGCTTTTGGACCTAAGAACATGGGACTTAGTGAAGAAGAAGTTACAGAGAGAGTAAAAGAAGCAATGGAGATTGTAGGACTTGATTATGAAGCTAAAAAGGATAAATCTCCTTTTGAAATTTCTGGAGGTCAAAAAAGAAGAGTTGCTATAGCAGGAATTTTAGCTATGAAACCTGATATTTTGATTTTAGATGAACCTACTGCAGGACTTGACCCTAAGGGAAGGGATGAACTATTTTTTCAAATTAAAAGGCTTTATGAGAAGAATAATATTACAATAGTTTTGATTTCTCACAGCATGGAAGATGTTGCAAAACTAGTAAATAGAATTATTATAATGAAAAATGGTCATATCCATTTAGACAAAAGTACAAAAGAAGCTTTTAGCGATGTAGATGATTTAAAGAAGGTTGGACTTAATGTTCCACAAATTACAGAACTTATGGATATTTTAAGAAAAAAAGGACATCATTTTAGCAAAAATATTCTAACAGTTGATGAAGCTTTTAACGAAATTAAAAGAGAATTGAGGAAAAATTAATGGTAAAAAATATATCTATAGGTAGATTTTTTCCGGGAGACAGTATTATTCACAGACTGGATCCCAGACTTAAACTATATTTTATTTTTATGTTTATACTTTCCATATTTTTTATAAAGAGTTTTCTTGTTTTTATACCACTTGCAATTTTTTTGTTTTCAATTATAAAAATTGCAAAATTACCGATTTTAATGGTTTTAAAGGGATTAAAAGGAATTTTTTATATTGTTTTATTTACAGTGATTTTGAATTTAATTTTAACACCTGGAGAGGTCTTGTTTAGAATATGGATTATAAATATAACTAAAGAAGGGGTCAAATTAAGTGCCTTTATGAGTGTTAGAATAACTCTTTTAGTTATAGGGACAAGTCTTTTAACTCTAACAACAAGCCCTATTGTACTTACAGATGCTTTGGAATATGTTATGAAGCCTTTTGAAAAAATCAAGTTTCCTGCTCATTCTGTAGCAATGATGATGACAATAGCTCTAAGATTTATACCGACAATTTTAGATGAAATGGATAAAATTACTAAGGCTCAAACTGCAAGAGGTGCAGATTTTGAAACAGGAAGTATTATATCAAGAGCAAAAAGTTTGATTCCTTTACTTGTTCCACTTTTTGTAAATGCTCTAAAACGTGCAGACGAACTTGCAGTTGCTATGGAGGCTAGATGTTATAGAGGTGGAGAAGGAAGAACTAGAATGAATGTTCTAAAATATTCAAGAACGGATTATATAGTTATGGTTTTTATAACAGTATTTTTTGGACTTGTAATAGCATCAAGATATTTCTTGAATGTTTGGATTTTTAATTAGAAATAAAGGAAAGAAAAATGAGTTTTGATGGAATTTTTACAAAAGCGGTTGTTGATGAAATATATCCGCTTTTATTAAATGGAAAAATAAATAAAATAAATCAACCGGATAAAAATGAAATAAATTTACAGATTTATAACAAGGAGAATTATAAATTATTACTTTCTTGTGCGAATAATCTTTCAAGAATTCATTTGAGTGAAAAAAGCAAAAAGAATCCTATAACTGCATATAATTTTTGTATGTTGTTAAGGAAACATTTAGTTGGAGGTACTATTAAAAATATATATCAACATAAAATGGATAGGGTTGTTTGTTTTGAAATTGAAAACTTAAATGAATTAAAAGAACTTAGTAAAAAACTTTTAATCATTGAAATAATGGGGAAACATTCAAATATAATTCTTGTCGATAAAGAGAGCAATAAAATTATTGATGCAATTAAGCATATAGATTCCAGACAAAGTAGTATAAGAGAGGTTTTTCCAAATAAGGATTACTTTTTTGTAAAAGATGAAAAAGAAAATATCTTGGATGAAAATTATAAATTACCTTCTGAAATTTTAAAGAATTCAGAACCAATTTCAATGAAAAAGTTCTTTTATACAAATTATTTGGGCTTTTCTCCGATTATTTCCTATGAATTATTAAATAATTCAAATGTTGATTCGGCTGTTAATTCTGCTAATCTAAATGATGAAGATATTAAAAGAATTGACGAAAATTTTGTTAAAATAGTTGAAAATATTAAAGATAAAAACTATTATCCAATTTTTATTAAAGATGAAATGAATAACAATAAAGATTTTTATTGTTTTGACTTAAATTTGTATGAAAAAAAAGAAAGTGTCGATAGCTTATCAAAATTAGTCGAAAGTTTTTATCATAACAACTCTCTAAGAGATAGGATAAATCAAAAGGCATCAGGATTTAAAAAGATTTTAACTACAAAGTTAAATAGACTTACAAATAAATATTTGGCAATGAATGATGAACTTTTAAATAATAAAAGCAAAGAGGATTTAAAAATTTTTGCTGATTTACTTTCCATAAATATTTATAAGACAGAAAAAGGAATGAAAAAAATATCTGTAGAAAATATTTATGATAATATGAAAGAGATTGAAATTTCACTTGATGAAAGGAAATCTCCAAGAGAAAATATTGAAGCATATTACAAAAAATATAAAAAATTAAAAACTGCTGACGAAATAATAAAGGCTGAATTGCCGAAAATTGAAGAAGAAATAAAGTATATAAAACAAATTTTAGAAACTATTGAAATTATAACAGAATTAAACGAGCTTTCTGAAATTGAAGAGGAACTTATTTCTTTGGGTTATATTAGGAAAAGCAAAAAAAATAAACAAAAACTTGAAAAGTCAAAGCCTTATATCTTTGAAACAGACTCTGGAGCATTGATTTATGTTGGGAAAAATAATTTGCAAAATGAAAACCTAACATTAAAGTTTGCAAATAAAAATGATATATTTTTCCATGCACAAGATGTTCCGGGAAGCCATGTAATCTTAAGAGGTACAAACTTAACAGAAGATGACTATAAAATTGCAGGATTTTTAGCAGGATATTATAGTTATTTTAAAAATGAAGGATATGCAAGTGTAGATTACACAGAAAAAAAACATATTAGAAAAGCAAAGGGAACAGGACTTGGAATGGTGTATTACGATAATTACAAAACACTATTTATAGACTTTAAAGATAAATTATATGATAAATATAAAAAATAGAATGGCAAAACCCATTCTATTTTTTTGTTTTTCTATTTTTTTAAAACTATTACCCAACCTTCTCTGTCAAGTTTATCAAAAGATAAAATTTCATGATTATGTTCTTGACAATATAAAGGTAAAGTTCCAACAGCTTCCGGACATGTAAATTCCAATTCAATAATTTGCCCAACCTGAGCATCACCTAAAGCTTTTTTAAGCTCTATAAGTGGAAGAGGTCAATCAAGTCCATGTGTATTTACTTTTATTACGTCCATCTTAACTCCTTTGTTTTGTAACTAAAAATATTCTTGCACTTATCCATATTCCTATCATTAAAAACACAAATGCAAACCAGCCTTTCATAGATAATTGAGCAGTGAAAACAAATCCGTTTGAAATGATACAACCTTGTCCCCAAATAGCTCCAAGTGCCATTAATGCACTACCTATGATTGTATATATTATTGTTTTTTTATTAGGCATAATGATTGAAAATTCTTTACTAATAAAAGATGTAAAGAAAGAGCCAAGTATAATTCCTAAAACAAACATACTTCCCCAGCCAAGACCTTGGCCATCGACACCTCATCCTATGCCTGCAGTTTCAATTGGACAAATTTTATCTGCCCAAATTAAAATTGGAGTTGAAATCCCAAAACTACCAACACGTCCTGTAAGGCTACTAAAATAGAAAGCTAATCCCATTAAAAGTCCTATTAGAACAACAGTAAGTTCTTTTGACCACATCTTTTCACAAAATATGTGGCGAATACCTGTATATCTACTAGGCAACTTGAATTTTAATTTATGTGATTTATAATGTCTGAACATTAGGAAGTATAATACTAAAACTACAACTGCACATAATATTATTGGTGAAAAAGGTAATTTTTCTAAAAATTCATCCGGTAAAGTCAATTTTCCATTTGCAAAATAATTGGAAAGTGGCTTTAATGGTCCTTTTACAGCAATATATGATGTTATTGTGAAGGTTAAAAGAGAAATTAATCCTATAACTCTACCATCACCGCTTTTTATAAGAGTACTCGTTAAACAGCCATTACACATAATTGCACCAAAGCCGAATATAAAGCTACCAAGAGCGATTCCAATTACTGGAAAATCCACAAAATATGTCATGGGAACAAGATCAAAATAACGTAGTATATGATAAATCAAAGCATTAGTAAAAATAATTGCTAAGAGCAAAACTAGGTTATAATATCTCTTTTCAAGATAGATATCACGAATAGTTCCTGTTGGACAAAATCTTGATCTCTTTAATAAAAAGCCAAAAAGAAAACCAAAAAGTAATCCTGTATAAATCATATTATCCTCCTTTTTTAAATGTTATCAAATACAATTTTAACAAAAAATTGCTAAAAGGTCAATTAATTTTACTTATGGATTTACTACTTTACTCAAACAAAATTTATATATATTTTACGTCATATAAATAAAAAAATATATTAAATTATCATAATAAGTCCTAATAATAAAATACTTAATACTTTATTCTTAATTGAATATATATTAATAAAGTTTTGAATTTTATTTTGTATTTTTACAGGGAAAATAGGGGAAAAATAAAAAAATGAGCATAAAGCCCATTTAATTTTTAAAATTATATTAAAATATTATTTCATTACATCTTTAAGCACTTTTCCAGCTTTTACTTCAACTATAGTTTTACTTTTATCTGTTGGCTGTAAAATTTTTACTGTAATTTCTTCACTAATATTCTTTGAAATTGTCAAGGCAGTTCCAGTAACTTCTCTTTCCCATAAATCTCGAATATTATCATTAGCTCTGCCATTATTTTTAGAATCAATCATTCCTGATACATCTGAAGCAGCTTGCTCAACTAATTCAATATTAACTGTATTAGTTTTTTCATCTAATGTAGCCTTAGCAAAATGTTTATAGGAATTATTGAATTCTTGTAAATACTTTTTAATTTTTGCAACAGATTCACTGTTAAGAGTGTTATTTTCTGAATTTTTTATTTTTTCTCTTAATTCTTTATTTTCTTTTTCCAGAGAATCATTTTTATCTTGTAATTCATTGTTTTTCTTTTCTAAAGAGTTTTTTTGTTCTTGCAATTCTTTAATCGCATTATTATTGTCTTTGTTTTTATTAGAACAACTAACTAATAAAAAGCTAATAAATAGTATAATAGCAATTTTTTTCATAATAAATTCTCCTTTAACAAATAAAAGTTTTCCTTTTCTATATTATAAACTTAAATATAAATAAAGGCAAATATTATTAATAACATTTAGTATAAGTATAATAGATTACATAAATTTTTTAAAATGGTATAATACAAATAGTAATAAATTTTTTTAGAATTAAAGATTGGATTATTGAAAAAAGGAAAATTTAAAGTATTATAAAATTAAATGAAATTTTAAATAATCTTAATACAAAAATAGTGGATTTTTAAATTTGGAATAAATTGATTTTAGTAAAATCTAATAAAATATTGAATATTTCATTTTTTTACGAGAATATGATACTTATAATAAGTTTCTCTATTTTTTATATTAGTGCTTGTTTGATTCTAATAGAACATATTTACAGTCTACTAAATATGATTTCATTTGTTTTTTATAAAAAATAAATACTAAGTACAAAATTCCATATATTGCTAATACTATTGCTATGAAAAGAGATATTAAACTTAAAATGTCAAATATACTTAAGAAATTATTACTATAAAAATCATAAAAATTTTTAATTATATCATGATTCTTTATTGAAATTTTATTTAATAGAGCTATTATTATTGATGCCATTATTGTTGGGAACAAAACAAAAAAAGAGAAAAACATACTCGATATCCATTTTATTAATGAATAAGAGTTAGATATACTTATCTCTAATTCTTTGGTCACAAAGTTAATATGTGTTATTTCAAATACTTTACTGTTTAATAATAATTTTGTACAAAATTGATATCTTTCATCTAGATATCTTTCATGATTTTTCTTTTTTAAAAGGTTTATTACTATATATAGAAAAAACAAAATTGTTGTTAGCTTATTATAATATTTTAAAAATGAGTAAATAAAAACAAATAAAATTATTGTTAGCATATATGAAAATATTCTATATTTTTCAATTTTTAGAATATCTGAATATTTTATATCTTTTTTCATTTCGTAATATAATATTGACATTTATTTTAACTCCTTTAAATATTGTTTTTTTATTTATGTATTTCTTCTTTTTTGATGAACAACTAACCAACTAATTAACTAACATAGTACTCATTAATAGCATAATAATAACTTTTTTCATTATAAATTCTCCTTTAACAAATAAAAGTTTTCCTTTTCTATATTATAAACTT
>OGXX01001016.1_pt1 | contig 29664 bp, 28 predicted proteins | sample 1576301 | NCBI WGS metagenome assembly OGXX01 (sample SAMEA3541469, study PRJEB24748) | human gut metagenome | biome: human gut; feature: human-associated habitat; material: faeces | place: China | collected 2012
GGAGTTTCTCGTGATGCTGAACCAGAGCGCCACCGACCGCGCGGAACTGGCGAAGTTGCTGAACATCTCCGACAACCAGCTTGGCTACGTCACCAACGTCCCCGCAGGCTGCGGGCTGATTCGCTGCGCGGGCAACATTGTTCCATTCACCAATTCCTTCCCGAAGGATACAAAGCTCTATAAACTGATGTCGACCAACCCGTCTGAGAAAAGGGAGTAAAGCCATGCAATACAAAAATAGAGGACCGCCGAAGCGGTCCGAAGGGGTGCTACAAACTTGAATTCGACGCTATGATATTTCCTTTTCGTCATCTCTCGGTGGTCGAACATAGCGTAGCATTTCTTTTACACAAGCACCGAATTGCAAGAAATTGGATTTTGCTTCTTTTAGTGTTATTCCATGATTGGAGTCGCTTGGCTCGTTATCAGAAGTGATGAACGGGTCATTCTCCCAAAAGCAAACGGGACAAATATACCCACAATCTTCATCTGCCGGGACATTGTAGGTAAGAAATCCACAACAAGGACATGGATATTTTTTCATTACGGAGTTTGTTCGCCCCTTTCATTTTTCAAATTTATAGACCTATTTTAATGCTGCCAAATATTGTTTTCCAAATCCCGCAGCCGTCCCTTATAGTCATCTATCAGAGCCTGAACATTTTCCCCCTGCGGGAAGGTCACCAGATAGCCGTCCCCGGCCTCATGAAAACCGATGATTCCCGCAAGCCCTGCCATCTCGGCCACTTTCAGCAGGGTGTGGTAGTCATACTCGGCGGCACTGATATATAAATTCATGGGAGAAACCTCGCGTTTCAGAGAGATGATTCTATTATAGCAACATCTTTTCATAATTGCAAAGAAAATGCTGTATCGTCCAGAATCGGAAGATACAGCATTGCTTTTTTATATGTAATGGCCCTTTAGCCCAATTTGTTGTCTGGCCTTGACCGAGCGATTGCTCTGGCATGGTCTAAGGCGCAGTGGTGTGCGGGATGCTTCCCGCGTTTGTTTTGATTACGAGACTTATTATAGCGGCGACTTGTGTGTAGAATTTAAAAGCTGTTTGAACGATTTTGAAATTCAATTTGAATAATTTATGACGTGGGGTGATGCCATGAAAGATATTAAAGAAAAGCCAACCGCGCATATGCCGAGAAGCAATGCAACCGGGGAAATCCCGAAAGCTGCGCTGAAAAAGGCGTGGGCGGAGGCCAAGGAGAAAAGCCGAACCATGCTGCGAGAAAGCACTTCTACGCAGGGAGACGGTGATTATACCACTGCGCAAGATACCAGCACGGTGGTAACCGATACATCCTATTCGGCTATCAAACAAAACACCGATTTCACCGTACAGCAGGGCCGCAAGTTTGCCCGCAAGCAGATAGAAAAGTACCGAGAACGCCATGCCGCAGAACAAACCGAAACCACCCGCGCCCACACCGCCAGTGAGCGCGGTGTCAGCCCGAAACAGGCTGGGCACGACACGCTGACCGATGCAGAGCAGCGCTCGCGCCGTGGGGCGGATTTGCCCCGCCAGCGAGCAAAAGAAAAAGCCGTCACCGCCAAGACCGTGCCGCGCGATATTCGCGGTGTGACCCAAAGTCAGCGCCAACTGCGAACCGCCGCAAATGAAACTGTGTGGAGCATAACAACCCAAGCACAAATGCAGACCCGTACCCGTCAAGTGCAGCTTGCTATCCAGAAAGCCGCCAGCAGCACCCGCAAGACGGCTGTGGCGGTGCGCTCGGCAATACGGCATTTTCTTGTCGGCCTGCACAGTCTTGTCGCGGCCATTGCTGCAGGGATTAGCGTGGCACTCAGCATTATTATTGTCATCAGCCTTGTGGCCTTTGTGTCCGGCTCGGCCTATGGCATCTTTTTTGCCGCCAATGCGCCCAACACCGACACAATTACCGTGCAACAGGCAGTAGAAACACTGACAGCAGAATACCGCGACAGGCTGGAAGAAATCTCCGACACCGTACAGCATGGCCGCCAAGACATTACAGCCAACGATGACGTGTACTACATTCGTTGGCAAGATGTCCTGGCGGTCTTTTCTTCGTATGTTTCAGGAAATGAACAAGGCGCACCCGTTGCGGCACTGACAGAGGAGCAGGTAGATAAACTGCGGGAAACTATGTGGGCGATGAATGCGGTGGATTGTTCCACCCACCCGGAGACTACCACAATAGAAACCACCGATGAGGACGGAAACCCGACCACCACAGAGATAACTGAAACCGTCCTTGTTATTGAGCTGACCCACAAAACACCCGATGAGATGGCGGCAGATTATCATTTCACCACCCGTCAGAACACCTATCTGCAACTTTTACAAGACCCGCAGTATGAGGAACTGTGGGCAGAATTGCTCGGCGGCTTTGAGCAGGGCGGGGGAAAACTTATGAACCCGGACAGCACCCGCATCCCGACAGGCACCCTGCAATGGCCGCTGCCAGTGGCGGGTACGATTACTTCTCAATTTGGTCACCGAGTGGATCCCATTACCGGCGAAGTCAGCTCCCACACCGGCACCGACATTGCCTGCGCCGAGGGTACGCCGATCCTCGCCGCTGCAGATGGCATCGTCACCGTTGCCAACGGTCTTGACAGTTGGGGCGGCAGCTACGGTTATTACATTCAAATCGACCACGGCGGCGGGCTGGAAACACTGTACGCCCACTGCTCCCGCATTTGTGTCACCACCGGCCAACAAGTGCAGGCCGGGCAGGTCATCGGCTATGTCGGCCACACTGGGCGAGCCACAGGCAGCCATCTGCACTTGGAGGTACATGTAAACGGAAGCAGGGCAGACGCAATGAGTTATTTCGGAACGTAAATTGTAAAGAAAAACATCGATGAAATAGTGAATCCACTAATAAGCAAAATAGCCGTCCGCACTGACCGATGGGCGGCTATTTTTTGTTTACGCCCATTTAAAATCAACGTCTGTAACATCTTCATGATATGAATTTTATATGGAAGTATTATGTTTATCATTATCGCTGTCACGCATTTTCTCAATAGCGTTTTTTAGTAATGGTGGAATCGATGCTCCCATCTTTTCTGCGTTTTCCAGAATACTCCCCAATTCGGATACAATGTACCAAAACAGGACGATTGGCGTAAGCAGCATGTCATAATTAAAAGGAAGGGTAAGTCCTGAAATGTGATTCAGCGTTAATCCAAGCAAAATGTCGGTCAAGACACTGACAAAAACCATAATGATGCTTCCGCCTTTATGCCACAACCCTTGCCTGGCTTTATGGGAACTCCATTCGCCATTTTTAATGGCTTGTGCTGTGCCGGTCAGACAATCCAGCATCATACAGGCAGCATACAAGACAACAAGCCAACCAAGCCAGCCGTGCATTGCAGCCCATAAGCCAATGGCACCAACACCGGCAGCCTTTTCAACAGAATCTGTTTGCATACCTCAATAGATTCTCCTTTTGCTCATTTACTATTCAAAGAGAGTAAATACCGCAAAATGTAAACGCGATTTACATTTTACAGTATTTGCTCTCTTTACTTTTTGAGTGGCCACTCAAAAAGATGAAAAAAGGAGAATAAAAATGGCATACGAATTTAACCATTACTACGAGATTCAGAACGTAGCTACGGGTAAATACGTGAACGTCCTGGGCAATCACGAGGATGGTACCGTAAAAAACGGTGAAACGGTTAACCTTTTCAACCGCACGAACAACCCTGATCAGCGTTGGGCGTTGGAAAATTTCGGAGGCAATGGCAATGTCCGCATTGTTTTGCAGCGGGGCGAAGGCTGGTACGCGTTGAACTATAATACGCGAAACACCAATTGCATCGTTTGGCACCTGAATACCGCGGATGATACTGACACGGTTATTACTACCGTTGAGGTAGAAAATCGCCCCAATACTTATTATCTTATGCTGCGGGACCGCAGCATTTACCTGACGGCTGTTGGCACTGCCCTAAAATGGAGTGCCTATACGGGCGAAGAAGAACAGATGTTCACCATTTTGAAACCTGGCACCGGCAGTGATGGCAGTGATAGCGGAGAAGTCTCTAATGTTCCCGATTCGAAGCTGGTAACCAAATTTATTCCGGCTTACGAAGGAAATTACACGAAAGACCGCAAAGCACAGGGTGGGACTATTTCTGAAATCACAATTCACCATTGCGCAAGCATTTTGACCATTGACGCGCTGGGCGCACTGTGGCAGCGTGAAGGACGAAAGGGGTCTTCCCACTACGGTGTTTCTGAAACCAGCATCGGCCAGTATGTCCACGAGAATGATGTGGCCTGGACGAACGGTAACTGGGAGGCAAACTGCCGCGCAGTAACGATTGAAACCTCTAACAGCGCTGGTGCTCCAGATTGGCCCGTATCGGATACGACGTTCAATACTCTTGTAACGCTGGTTGCAGATATCGCCCGCCGCAACAGTCTGGGCAAATTAGTTAAAGGGGAAAACTTGACGTGGCACAGCATGTATGCCGCTACTGCCTGCCCCGGCCCCTACCTTTCCAACAAACTTCAGGAACTTGTTGATAAGGCCAATGCCATTAATGGATTTTAATTGTTTTCGGTTCTTGGTTTACAAAACCTTCTGCATAAGCTCTTTATTTAGTGAACGTTCAAAAAAGCGCCTGACGAGGTGCGAATGCCAATCAATCAAAGGAGTGACAAAGCATGTATACTTTTGAAAGATTTTACTATTTTCGCCCGTATCGAGGCAAAAGCAATTATTGGTTGAATCGCTATGGTGAGGGTGCTATCTCTAGCCATCAGAAAGCCACGCTTTATACGGCAACGGGGGCTGCGGATCAGCGACTTCAAGTTCACAAAGTCGATGGTGGGTGTCAGCTGATTTCGGCTCTTTCGACGGATTTTAAAGATGAGACGAAGATGTTTGGCTTGAACATCTATGGTAGTAAAGCAGGCAGCGTTTGCGATTTCTTCCCTGTGTATAACAATTTCGATGACGCGCTGATTGATTTGCTAACTGTTGATGCTGCCAATAGCCTGTATCGCATCAAACTAATCAAGCACAATCTTTATCTGACTCCGGCATCTAACGCGAACAATGCAGGGCTGACTTGGGAAACGGCATCTAACGCCGATAACCAGGTGTGGCAGCTTTGTGCATCACAGTCCAGCGGTGGTTCCAGTGGTGGCGATTCTACCAATAGTGGCGGTGGTGTAGGCCCGTACGGTGACTATGTTTATCCGACCGTTTCTCGGAAATATAGCAGAACGTATTCGTATTCTCACCCCGCAATGGATATTCGTGATATTGCCCAGGATCATAATGTATATGCAATTGCAGATGGTATCGTTGCATATACACAAAATTCCTCTGGCAGTTGGAAGCCGGGCACTACTAGTCACGATAACACAATGGAATCCATGGGCAACTGCATCGCAATCAATCACGTGAATCCATTTAATGGTCATTCTGACAATCGTTCTGGTGCATACGCAAGATCTATTTATATGCATATGGCAGAAAACCCGACTGTACGCCCCGGTGATACTGTTAAGAAAGGACAGATCATTGGCACCATTGGAACAACTGGTGTTTCTAGCGCAAATCATTTGCATTTTAGCATCAGTGTTGGCAACGGGAGCTCTTTGGCACCGGGCCAGACAGGCTGGATTCAAATTAAGTTCTTACCGGATTTCAACCCGGTATATGCATTCCCTGAGTATAGCCTCTAATGAATAACACTGCACAACAAAATCAATAGCGAAAAGAGACGTTTTGCTGAACTCCGGTGAGGTTAAGCAAAACGTCTCTTTTTAATATACTCCAAAAAAATCACTTTGTGATAGAGGAATCATTCAAAGAAAGAAGTAAATACCGACTATATTGGTTCTCTGGATGAATAGCAAAAGTGTAATTCAAAACACCTAAATCATCCACGTATCCAGGTTCTTTCCATATCATTTTTGCATTGCAATAAAGTGTTTGACCATCTAACGAAATACTATCTGAATCTAATTCAGCATAAAGATACCCATAGTCATATGCGTCACAAATTTGAGTCAATCCGTTTTCTGATTTTGGAAGATAGTTACTATAATCGATTGAATCACCGAACATAGAATGTAAAAGATTGGAATAGTAGTCGGTAGGATAGCATTCATTACCATTTGTGTCAAATTCTTTTTTGTCCGGAAATTTTTTCTGTAAATAAAGCGAAGAGATCAACCAAAAATCATATTGTTGGAACGAATCACCATCATCGGGCACATTGACTATATTGCCGAAGTGCGTGTCATTCCAATAATCCAGGAAAAGTTCTTTTTCTTCATTTGCTGAAAGCGCGCTTTCGGCGGAAGAAACATCATTATTATCAGAACTGGAATCTTCCTCGTGTGGTATTATGTTATCCGTCTCCGAAGAAGATGAACCGACATCAAATTCGGAATAACTTATTGGAGAATTAAAAGACAAGAACGAACAGCCAGTAAAAATAAAAATGAAAATAATGCCAAATAAAAAAACGTAGTATTTTTTCATCTTAATCTCCTTGAATCATGAATATCAATCTTGATTTTCCCAAATATTGGTTTACAAAAAGTACTTTCTACGCTCTTTACTTAATGAACGTTCAAACAAGTTCCTGACGAGGAGCAAATAAAAAAGAATAGGAGAATATTAAATGGCTTTTCAGTACAATCACTACTATGAAATCTATAATGGCGGCAAGTACGTAAACCTGAATGGTGACCACGAAAATAATGTGGTCAACAACGGTGAAAAAGTCACCATGTATGCCCGCACGAACAATCCCGACCAGCGTTGGGCACTCGAACGCTATGGCAGTGATAACCAGGTGCGAATTGTTCTTCAGCGCGGTGGCGGTTGGTATGCCCTGAATTACAACACCGAAAATACCAATTGTATCGTTTGGCACCTGAACTCCGCTGCGGACAAGGATACCGTTATTACGCTGGAACCGGCTGTAAGTTTCGGTGGCGTATATCGTCTGAAACTGGCACAGCGTAATCTGTACCTTACTGTTGTGGGATCTTCTCTGAAGTGGATGGCTTTTACTAACAATAATGATCAGATTTTCTCTTTCGTGGAACCTGGTGCCAATCCCGGCAGTGCAACTGGCAACGGTCTCTCGCTGCGATGCCCTGTTTCTTATTCCGGAATTAGTACGAAGTTTGTTGATGGTGGGCACCGCGGGGTAGACTATATTGCAAGTAAGGGTACTCCTGTTTATGCAGCAACAAGTGGGCGCGTAATTCGCGTCTATAGCTGGCAGGGATCCACAAACGAAGCTGCCGTTGACTCTATCGGCAATGCTGTTTTTCTGGAACATTTTGATAGCAAGGGTAACACTTGCGGAATGACCTGTTACTACCATCTGCGCGAGGCGCCTACTAGCTTGATTTCTGCCGACCAATATGTGGCGGAAGGCGATCTGATTGGCTATGTTGGCAATACTGGTAAAGTTGTTGCTATCAATGGCGATGGATCTCATCTTCATTTTGAGGTTAAAACGGGGACTTATTTCAACAACTCGACTGTTCAAGAACTGTATCATTCTGGTATTTGGGTGAACCCGCTCAATTATATTACGCACTAAAAAGATATAAAACACACCATTGAGATTGATAAAAAACAATTTCAATTCTGTTGAGAATGTTCCACAACTTTCTCCTTCTGGAATTTTGGCTATGCGTTAGAATTCCAGAAGGAGTTTTTCTATAAGCGAAAAACTCAAATAGTAACCCGAATGAACGATCCCGTAGCACAATCTTAGGAACATAATTCCACGCTCTGAAGCAGACAATATGGGGCATCTGTTTCAGCGTCTCGGAATTCAAAGGTGTAACGCAAAACGTGGTAATTTTCCCAAATACCGCGATCTTCAATTTTTAAAATAGGAGCAATTACATATATGGTCGTTCCATTTATTTGGATTTGAACATTGTCACTATCTACTCCATAGCCTCGGACGGCGATAATATCGGAGAAAGAATGTGCGGAAATTATGTGATTCGCATTATCATACTGCATAAAAAAGGCATACGGCCTTTGTTCATCAATCTGATTAAAGTCGATTGTAGTGCCAAAAAGTTTCTTCCCCCAATTTTCGACATCCGACTCTTTTAATGTGATTATTCCATTCGAGTTATCAATAATCAACGAATTGTGGCTACACATAAAGATGGCTGGGTCTATAATCTGATGACTTGCAAGACCTGACATCTCACAGGGCTCATACACATAAGATGCAAGAATTTCAAGATATATTTTGAAATAAGCAAGATTTTCCGGAACTGAAAAGAATTTCTGTGCTGTTGTATCAATAAGTTCTTCGGATTTATAATCGTTCGACTCATCTGTCGAAAAGGGTTCGTCAGATGTACTCGAAGAGGACGATAATGACTCCCGCATGGAATTGGAGGATTTCAAAACGGCATCGGATTCATTTGGCTCTTTGGAAGTGGTATCTGAAGATGATGATGGGATAGGAAAATTTTCAGAACTACTTGTGGAATCCTTGGACGGAAAAAATACACACTTCCAAAGACTGAAAAGTATAATACTACCAATAAATAACAAAATTGATTTCTTCATAGTTACTTATTCCTCACATAGGATACGTAGAAAATCCTTTGGGCAGCTTCAGAGGCAAGTATGCAGGTGAAAGCGTAGCATCCTGAAAAAGATTGGTGACATCACAGATATTGGCTTACAAAAAGTGTTTCCTATTCTCTTTACTTAATGAACGTTCAAACAGGTTCCTGCCGAGGAACAAATAAAAAGAACAGGAGAATATAAAATGGCTTTTCAGTACAATCACTATTATGAAATCTATAATGGTGGCAAGTATGTAAACCTGAACGGTGACCATGAAAATAATGTGGTCAACAACGGTGAAAAAGTCACCATGTATGCCCGCACGAACAATCCCGACCAGCGTTGGGCACTCGAACGCTATGGCAGTGATAACCAGGTGCGAATTGTTCTTCAGCGCGGTGGCGGTTGGTATGCCCTGAATTACAACACCGAAAATACCAATTGTATCGTTTGGCACCTGAACTCCGCTGCGGACAAGGATACCGTTATTACGCTGGAACCGGCTGTAAGTTTCGGTGGCGTATATCGTCTGAAACTGGCACAGTGTAATCCTTTAACTACGATTCGTCCGTACGGATACATGGCTGGCGAATAACGGGAACGGGAACTGCATCGGGCAGTTCCCGTTTCTTATTTTTTGATTAAAACGCCATCGTCCATATCGTAAAGCGTTTGAAGCGGAGAGACTTCCCCACTAATAGTGACATAGTAAAAGTCGGTATTGTCTCCATGCTTGTCAATGATTTCATATTCGATAAATGGTTGTGATGTAATACCATCACCAGGAAATGATGTATCACGATACTTTACAGATAAAGTCGGGTCATCTGAATATATCTTAGCGGCGGTTTCCCGGTCCAAATGATAATAATCGTTATAATGAAGGCCTTGGAAAGATAATGTGTGCAGCCCATTGGTATATATGTAAACGCCTGCGGAGAGGCTTTGCTTTTGCATACCATTTAATCCAGCATAGTCGGAAACTCGCTGCATTGCTTCAGATGGGATAAAAACTCTTTTGTCATCGATATCATCAAAATTTTTATGCAACACAGATAATGAATAATCCACTTTTGGAATTTGATTGTAAACATCCTCGGAAGCTGAAAGAAAAATGTCTTTAGGCTGCGTAATCGTGGTTTGCCCTGTAGTTAAATCATCTTCAAAATAGGCGACTATATACCAGCCGGAATGACATTCCTCAGAATCTTTTCCAGAATAGGAGCCTTGATTATGAAATTGTAAAAGACCTTCACCCCCTTGGCCTAAGCTACCTTCTATCCGATATTCTTGTCCGTTTGAAGTAAAACAGATATATGATTTTTGCGGATACGTTTCAAAATGGCAATCAGTTACTACGCCTGTCAAATACTGCTCATGATTGGCTAAGAGCCAAAAAGATTCCGATGTATTACTAAGTGCTTTGTTTAAAACAGAAGACTCAGGCGTCGAAATAATTTGAGGTGTAGATGGCAAATCAGAAGCATTCTGTTTGGGGCTGTTTGAAGCAGGTGCTCTACTTTCAGAATCGCTCGAGTTGGAAGAAGATTGTGCTATGGTGATACCACATCCAGAAATCACAAAAGCAGTTAATGTAATTGAAATCATTGCGAGTGCTTTTGGTCTTTTCATAAGTAAACCCTCCTTTTAGGCAAGAAATCCTATTATCATCAAGTTAAAAAAGCAGTAGCACGACACACTTTGTATTTATTCCTCATATAAAATACATAGAAAATTCTTTGAACAGCTTCGGAGGCGCGTATGAAGGGGAAAGCATAGCATTCTGAAAAAGGTCGGTAACATCACAGATTTTGCGTTGATTTTTTAATATTAGTTTACAAAAATCTGTTCCCATTCTCTTTACTTAATGAACGTTCACAAAAGCACCTGACGAGGTGCAAGAACAAAATTCAATGAAGGAGTGAAAAAATAATGGCTTACACTTTTGAGCACTCTTACTATTTCCGTCCGTATCGCGGCAACAGCAGTTTCTGGCTGAATCGCTATGGCAATGGTAGCATTGCAGATCACCAGAAAGCTACGCTGTATGCGGCAACTGGTGCAGCAGATCAACGCCTTAAAATCCATCAGGTTAGCGGTGGTTGCCAACTGCTTTCTGACCTCAACAATGCGTATGGTCTGAACATCTATGGCCGCGGGGCTAGCAGCGTGTGCGATTTCTTTCGGGTTTCTGGTAACGAAAGAGATGCGCTGATTGATCTGCTGACTGTCGATGCAGCCAACAACCTGTACCGCATCAAGATGATCAACCACAACCTGTACCTGACTCCGGCATCCAATTCGAACGGTGCTTCTCTGACGTGGGAAAGTGCATCTGGTGCAGATAATCAGGTATGGCAGCTTTGCACTACGCAGACTAGCGGCGGTGGTAGCACTAGCGGGAAAATTGTTATCCCTGTATGGCTGAGCCAGAAAAATCATCCGGTACCTTGGTTCCAAGGCAATGGGTGTGCTGTTACGGCGGGCATTATGGCTGCGGCGTATCGGGACAGAGAAAATTATACGGTGACCTCTTTTGATGGATACGTTACCACAAGCGATGGGAACATCAAACTCTGGAATTCCAACAAAGGTTACACATGGCTGACGAAAAATGGTTGGAGCTTTATTTTGGATACGGAGGTGGCAAAACGCCCGACGGATGCAGAAACGGTGGCATATATTAAATCTATCATTGATACAGGTATCCCGCCAATTTGCTATTGCCCCGGTGGGAAGGGGCATTGGATGCTCGCATTTGATTATACGAGCGGCTCCAGTTTTGAAGATATCATCATTATTGATCCGGCAGACGGTACGAGAAAATCTTTGGCAGCGGGCATGAATCTTAGTTGCTACGGTACATCTTTGGGAATTACCAAAATCCGCAAAGCACCATCTAAACATTGACGTCAAAAGCGCTGCAATAACGGCAAACTTCATGTAAAGGAAGAACTACAAGAATCGAGGGAGACTGGGAGACTAGTCTCCCTTGATTTTGTCACCCGAACATGGTGGTATGAAATTCATCAATACGCCAACCATCAGACAATTTAATCATGCGTATTGGATATTCGATAGTGTAAACATCAATTGAATCATTTGGGCCATTCCATCCATTTCGATCATAGTGGGAAATCAATGTGAAATCAATGCTGTTTTCTGAACTGCAAACCAAGCGATACGTGTCGGGAAAGGCTTCATTAACTTGAATGGTTGTACCATACACCATATCTTTTTTGAGGCTGTAGTTGACCGCAACATCTCCATCGTAATCAATGAACTTTACAGAATAGTCGGAGTTAGCAAGAAAACTATCTGTGAAAATTTGGTGGATATGATTTGAAAATTCATAAAAATTAGCATCGTATAAAACATAGTCTTCGTCTATGTAAACGACAGCTTCGTTATCGTCCAAAACAGGTCGATAGCCCCATAGATACATAAGGTTATCTCCCATACCGTACAATCCATCTTTAGCATCATAAGCAACCCGATACAATTCTTGTTGGTCAGTTGTTAAAAAGGAAAGATCCGAATATTCCTTTGTGGTATCTATAGGGGATTGTTCTGGGGTGTCTGTTGCTACAGGACTTGATGGAGCAGAACTTTCCGATTTAGAGATGCTTGAATCTGTAGTGAATGTACTTTCCTCGTGGCTATTGGAAAGAACTGAACCGTCTTGGGACTTGCTAGAAGGAGCAGGCTCTTCTAATGAAATATCACAACTCGATAAGAAGCAGACGCTTAACGCACTTAAAAGAACAGATGCTGCTTTTTGAAAATTCATAATCTTACCCCCTTAAATACTAAATAGCAATCTTGATATTTCTAAAATATCGGTTTACAAAAGATGCATTATATTCTCTTTACTTAGTGAACGTTCACAAAAGCACCTGACGAGGTGAAAAAACAAAAATGAAAGGAAGTATACCTATGGGCTATGAAAATGGCAAAATCTATTGGATTGTCCCCCAAAACAATACCGGTATTGCTTTAAGCGTTTATGGCAATACGCAGGTTTCTCAGAATCGAAATGTGATTGTGTGGAGCAAGCAGGATGTTCTTGACCAGCTTTGGCGAGTCGATATCGACAACGGCTTTGCCCGAATCAAAAGCGCAATCAATTATGATTACGCTTTGAATATCTGGCTGGGGTCTTCTAACTATGGTAACTGTGATATCAATACTTGGAGCGACAATAAGAATGATTCTAAAATTAATTTTAAGACGATTGATGCAAGCCGAAACCTCTATCTAATCCAGTGCTACCGCAATGATGCGGATAATAACCTGTACCTGACGGCAGAAAGTACTGCAAGCGGCGCAAATGTCAAGTGGGCCGCGCGCAATACCGGTGCAAATCAGGTATGGCAGCTAATCGAGAAAACCAATGCGGGTGGCAACACTGGTACAGGCGGTGGCCTCGGCCCCTATGGCAAATATGTATATCCCACGTACTGTAAGAAACTTTCTGATGATTTCCGACTCAAGGCAACCGACACTGAACGACAGCATCTGGGAATTGATATCCGCGATAAGCATGCAGACCATGGTGTCTATGCATTTGCGGATGGCGTAGTTTCTTTTGTTCAAGATGCAAATCATCCGGACTCCGGTACTAATATGTGGACTATGGGCAACTGCATTGCTATTAATCATAGCAATCCTACCACGAATATGTCGGGCCAATATGCGCGTACCCTTTATATGCATTTGCTTTCGGCTCCAACTTTAACTCCCGGCCAGCAGGTGAAGAAAGGCGATCGCATCGGTACGATTGGAAACACGGGAAAGTCTACCGGTCCGCACCTGCATTTCGGCCTATTTGTAGGTAACGATGCTCGAATGGCTCCCGGTGTGAAAGGCTGGACTTCAATTAGTCTTTTGCCGGTGGTAGACCCCATCAATGCATTGCCGTTTTATCATGTTGATAGGTCTTGATTGACATGTAACATATAAAATTACTTACTAAAGCTTTATTGGCAGGTACAGCAAAACTCCCTTGTGGGTATTTGGTTGCTGTACCTGCTTTTTACTATATACTTTTAACTTGCGAAATACGAATAGGTGAAAACCGATAAGAATTATTTTGGGAGAATACAATTTGCTCAAGATAAACTGTGGAATCCTCTCCCGGATTATAAAATTGATTTTCTAGGATAGCAGAATATTCTCCATTTCCCTTTAATAAGGTGTTCTCTTGGATAGTGGTTCCAGCCAATGAATTTTCATAGCCCCATGTCACACAAAGCATCCCGTCTGGGGCGCGGTCAGATGCAGATTCAGCCAAAGAAGAAAAGTCGTATTGGATTCCAAACAGTTCATATGCGGCTTCTTCAAAATCGGAAATTGGAAAATAAGGCACACCATCTTCGTTGGTTTGCAAAGGAAGCCCTTTGTCGGAAGCGGCCTGTGTTAAGCAGAGGGATACAGCCCACCTTAAATACTGCCTGGACTCATCGGATTCAGACAAAATAACTTTTGTATTACGCCCACTTAAAATACCCAACAACTTACTATCATTCAGAAAGTCTTCAATCTCTGCCAAGTCAATGTCGAAAGGATCAGCGGGCATCCAATCGGACGTATCTATTTCCTTTTGCATAATATCCTCGGACGGTTCTGCCTCGGATGCCGTATCCTGTGGATTTTCTACCATAGGCGTTGACGAAGCAGGCTCATCTGGCACAGGAGAGACCGTAGCAGAGGGGATTACGGTAGAAGGCTGAGACAAGCTGGGCGATGAACCCGATGTGGAAGGCGATTGACAGCCTGTTAAAAGCAAAGTACTTAAGGTAATCGGAAGAATAATTTTAGTAATCGGATGCTTCATAACAGATACCTCCTTTGAATTTTTCTGCGAAACAGCCCGGAAAATTGAAAAGCGGTAACAGTATACGTGATGATTATTGCTTGATTCCCCAATAATGACGTAATTTCTCTAATGCAGTCTTTTTGCATTTGTTTATGGCTTGCCGAGATTTCTTGTCTCTTGCAGCAATCTCCTGAATGCTATATTGACGGAAAAAGTGATCATAGATGACATGGTATTCGTCAGCTGTCAACGCACGTTGAAGATCCATCAGCAAGAGATTTGAGTATGTATCAGACTCACCAAAGTTAGAATCAAACTGCAACGAATCGAAGTCTGACTTGTCCTCGATGGACACCGTTGGAATTTTGTGCCGGTTGCCCTTCGAAAGTGCGATATAATGATGATATATTGCCTTGTTGATATAGCTTATGATAGCACCATCTGTGCTTATAATCAACTCGTTAAGTTGTAAATTTTTGGCGAAGGATAGTAAGAAACATTGAAAATCCGGCAACGCATCCTCTGATTGCAGGAAGAATGCATATTTCTTGAGCAGGGGAGAAAACTTCTCCAAAAGAGCGAGTGCCTGCTCACGGTCACCATTTTGAATATCCTGAATGCAAGTATAAAGAGATGATTTCATTTTCTTCTTCCCCTCCTGAAAGGGAAAAGAGAAAAATCATCTGCAAATGTAAACCGAAATCAAAAATATTTTTGTGTTAGGTGTCGAACGATTTGAGTAAAATAGCGCGCGCCCGGTGTATACGGGTTTTAACGTTTGATTCACTCGAATTTGTGATTTGCGCGATCTCGCGGACAGAGTAACCCTTTACGCGCAGGAATAAAGTTCGGTGGTAAATTGAAGGCATATCGGAAAGAATACTGACTGCTTTGTTTAGCTGCAGATCTGTCAATGCGATTTCTTCCGGCTCCTTAAAATTGTCAAAGCTGGCGGAGCGATTTTCATAGTCAGTTAGAACACCTCGTCGTCGCTCCCATTTTCGAAGAAAGTCAATCGTTCGCTCACGAGTTAGAATATATAAATAGGATTGGAGAGACTTTTCATTGTCGATTCTTAGTGAATCAATTTCCTTGAGAAGCTGGACAAAAGAGAAAAAGACAATGCCGAAGCAGAAAAACGCGGCGGGAAAGAATCCGCCGAAAACGAAAGTGGCAGCAATTCCACGCCAAGCCATGCGGGGCGTCTTGCGGGCACGCGAAGATGGACGCCAGCGGGTAAGGAAAGATTCTGCAGAGGGTGGGCAGTATCAAGAGGCTGCCGGACTGGAAGAAAGGCTGATTGACGATGTGGCTTCCGCAGGAAGTTCTGCGGCGGGGACGATCCTTCGCGGCAGCAAACGGGCGGTGAAACGTGCCGCCGGACAAGCCAAGCAGCAGGCGGCCCAGCCTGAGCAGGAAACCTCCGCACCCCAAGACCGGGTTGCGCCCGGCGGGACAGACGGCGCAGCGCCCTCTTCTCCGGCACGGCAGATGCAGACCGAGGGAAAACCGACAACGATAAAACGGCAGCAGGAACGGCGGCAGGAGCATCACTTCAAAAATACCGCACGGAAGCAGCCTCGCACGGCTCCATCTCCGAAAACCGCCCAGGCCCTCCGGCAGCAGGCGGCCAGGACCGATCGTGTCCGCAAAGGGGCCGCACAGGCTGTACAAAGAGCGCGCCGGGCGGCACAGGTAGCGCAAGAGACCGCAAAAAGGACTGCTGAGATCGTCCGGGCCGGGATCAAAGCGCTGTGGGTGGCAGCTCATACGCTGGCGGCAGCCCTCGCCGCGGGCGGCATGGCGGTGGTGGCCGTCATTCTGGTTATTTGTATGGTGGCGATGGTGGCAGGCTCCGCCTTCGGTATTTTCTTCGCCGCTGAACCCACAGGGGATGGTATAGGCGTTACAGAAGCTATTACGGAATTGAACGGGGAATACCAGAAACGGCTACAGGAAATTGAGGACGGCGAAGAATACGACCGCCAGGAGATCGAGTCAAACGATGGCAGTTATGCCATCGCATGGCAAGATGTTCTGGCGGTTTTTGCTTCCTATGTCAGCGGCGCGGAAGATGGCGCCCCTGTGGCCTATTTGGATGAAGAAAATCTGGATCGACTGCGCACCACACTTTGGAATATGAATGAGGTGGATCACCGCATCGAAGCGCAGAGCCATGATGTCGAGGTGCCGGGTGAAGAAGGAAATACTTCAACAGAGACCATCACCGAAACGGTCTTGGTGATCGAACTGACCCACAGGTCCCCGGAAGAAATGAGAGATGAATACGACTTTAATGCCTGACAGAACGAGTACCTGAGCCTGTTGCTGGCGGAGGATACCGCCCCACTATGGGGCGAACTGCTGGGTGGTTTTTCCACGGGTGGCGGTGAGGTGATGACACCGGGCAGCGATGCGTCGCTGGCGGATGGACGCCTCCAGTGGCCGCTGCCGGTGCCGGGCACAATCACATCCCCTCAAGGATACCGTACCGACCCGATTACCGGCGAAGTCAGCTACCACAGCGGTACCGACATCGCGGTGCCAGAGGGCACGCCGATCCTTGCGGCTGCCGACGGCACAGTGACCATCGCCAACGGGCTGGACAGTTGGGGCGGCAGTTACGGTTACCACGTCAAGCTGGACCACGGCGGCGGGCTGACTACTCTGTACGCGCACTGCTCCAGCATCTGTGTCACGGTGGGCCAGCAGGTCAAAGCCGGGCAGGTCATTGCCTATGTGGGGCATACCGGCCGCGCAATGGGACCGCATCTGCATTTCGAGGTGCATGGGTGATCGGACGTGCCCACGCCAAGAAGGCGATGATGGCAAATACAATGCTGCCAAGTGTGGCGGCTATGACTTGCAGCACGTTGACTTTGAGATGCACATCCCTTGCTGTGGGCCATAGAGCAAACCATTCCTGCAAGCGCTCTCCGGCTGCCGAAACGAGTGAACTCCACGCTGCCATACTGCCCCACTGATTCGGTATGAGCCAACCGGGCAGCGCAGATAACCACATGGGCAACAAGCAGACGAAAAGTAAGGCAACGATGAACATCATGAGTTCTCGCTGCTTTTTATTCCAGAATATCCGGAACAGGACGTTCCATAGACACCCTACAAGCAGAAGTATCACGGGCATCCCTGTCAATGCGTCCAACAGCCAAGCGACTGCGGCGTCACATAACAGTTGGTCTGGCTGCTCCAAACCACTGCCAGCTATAAATTTCTGAACGCTCTGAGAAGGGTTGCCCAAGGAGATATGGGTCAGTTCGATATAGCGGAACGCATCGGAACTGCCTGCTCCGTAGAGAACTCGGTCGGAATTGCCGGAAAAAATGCCACATACTTCGTAACTTCGCGCATTCTCCGTGTCGGGGTCCAGTGTTAATATTTGTCCCAACACGTCTGTACTGCCCCATAGATCCCAAGCAAGTGAGATACTGACGGAGCATTGACTGGTATCCCCATCACCTGGAGCTGTGCCATACAGGTAATTTGCCGCATACGCTGCCGATGCCGCTCCATAAAATCCAATGCTGCATACTTCTTGGATGGTCCGTTGACTGGCGGCAGCTTGAACGCTGCTCTCATTCTCCGTCCAGAATGTAGCAAAAATCCCGCCCTCGTTTTGCTCGCTCTGCGCATACGCACGGGCTTTCATTACCTGATCGCTCCGTAGTGCCTGAACATATCGTAAACTAGCCCCCGGACTGATTTGCTGGGCTTCGGCAGCTGCCCGTACAGCAAGCCACAGACACAGCACATATAACCCCAGCCAGAGCAGCACGATCAAACGCTTACGCATCGATCCGCACCTGCGCTCCGGCAGAAAGTGGTTTACTACTGGCACTGACGATCTGTTCCTTTCCATCCAGCGCACCAGAAACGCGTACGACCCCATCCCCGCGTTCATCGATGGTGACAGGGAGACGTATCAAAACGTTCTGTGCCCCCAGCACGGTGTTTTTCGTTTCTACAAGATAAACAAAGTCTCCTGTATTATCGCTGTTGACTGCGGTAGCCGGCAGGCAAAGCCCACTTTCGCCACTCGTGGTAGTGACTGTAATGGTAGCAGTTCCGACTTTCCATTGTGACCCCGATACCGTGAACTGCGCCATATCCGATTCGATACTTTCCAAAGCGGCGCTCCCTGTGGTCTGACCCTGTTTTACCGAAATAGTGCACCCCGACTGTATCAAGGTACTTTGCGCAGAGGTAACAGGGGTAATAAGGGTATAACTTTGCTCACCAGCGGCAAGCAGACCTGCAACTGCGGAACTGGTTTCTCCGGGTACTAAGGAAATCGCGGTAATGATTCCATCTGCTGGAGCAGAAAAGTTGCCCGAAGCATCCTTTAGCGCAGTCAGATCTGCAAGTTTTTGTTTTTCTTGACGGATCTGAGTCAAAAGCACTTCGGCGCTGGCGAGATCGGAACGGTTGGATTCCGCTAAATCGGCCGCCTCTTTTTCGTAACTGTGCTGGGCACTGTTGCGGGAGTCCTCTGCACTTTGGGCGGCAGCCAGTGCATTTTCCTGTTCGCTTTCTGCCGTTTGCTGAGCGCTTTCTAAATCGTTTTGTGCCTGTTGGACCGCAGCCTGTGCATTACTCAATTCGTTTCTCCAATCGGAGTACTTTTGCTCTGTTTCAGTCTGTTCCGGAGTGGCCATTTCCCAGTATGAATCTTCAAAAGGCCGCTGCGGCTCACGGCCTTCCACTTCACTCAATGCCTTGCGGGCGCTGTCTAAGGCTTCCTGGGCACTGGCGATAGCCTGTTCGTTTTCGGTAACTATTTGCTGATAATTGGAATAGGCACGGTCTAACTGTTGTTGTGCCTGCTGCCATGCGAACGAATCGGCAACGTCTGCATTCGTAAGCTGGTCAGCCTGCACCTGGTGCTGCTCCAAAGAAGCTTGGAGCTGGTCGATCGCAGTATCAATATCGTCTACCGAAAGGACGGCCAGTGTTTGCCCCTGCGTGACCGAATCGCCTGGCTGGACAAGGACCTGTTCTATGAGCAGCCCTTCCGGAAGAGTCAAGGGGGTACCTGCTCCGGGAGAGAGCTCCCCTGACAAAATGAAACTCTGGCTGACGGTTCCCTGATAAGGGTTGGTCACAGTGACAACAGGGGTCGTGGCTGCTGCTGTTCCACGTACAAGCAGCGTCAAAATGAGCATGACACCCAGAAAACGAAGAAAATCAATGCCCGCACGTGACTGATTCGTACTGTTTTCGGAGATGGCGTGAAGGCGCCGTTTTAGTTTATGTATGATTTCCAAATTCGTCATCCTTTCACAGCCCCTGCAGCGAGACCGGTTTCAAGGTAGGTTTGCCCAAAGCGGAAAACCAGTACAGAAGGAGCCAGCATCAATAAACTGGCCGCCATTGATAAACCTAATTGTTCAGTGTCAAGATTGGTGAGATAGAGGGACAAGGGCCAATATTGTGGGGATTTCAAAAAGGTTATGGGTTGTTCAATAGCATTCCAGGCATCAAGGAATCCCAGGGTCAGTGCAGAAATGATCCCAGGTACACCAAGCGGGATACCGATGTTCCAAAAGCGGTGCCAATGGTTAGCTCCGTCTATAGCTGCGGACTCCAATACTTCTCTCGGTATTGCGTCAAAGCCGCGCTCCATAATGAAAACCGGAAAAGTTGAGAAGATACCGGGCAAAATGACAGCCCAGGGGGTATCCAATAGACCGAATTGACGTAGAACCAGATAACTGGGAACCATTGTGACCTGGAAAGGCAATAGCATTAAAACGATATACAAACCGCGAACCGCCCCTCGGCCGTGGAAACGCAGTCTGCTGATGGCCCACGCAGCCGGTGCGCCTACCAATAACTGGCCTGCCACTTGAGTGACGGATTGCTCCATACTGTTCCAGAACATCACAAAAAACTGCGGTGTATCCAACAAGAGCGTCAGCAAAGGTTCCAAAGTGGGCCAGGTCGGCAGAATATGCCAGGAAGCGAAGCCATTGTGCAGCCCCAGCGCAGGGCCTACCGTCAGCTCCAACTCCTCTTCCGGCATCAGAGCACCGGTGCAGAGAAACCAAAGCGGCCACCATACCAGCAGCGCGGCCGGGATCAGGCAAACCCAAATCCAGTGACCTCGTTTGGCTTTATTCTTCTTTTGCACAGTGATCCCACCATTTCAACAAGGCCAGAATTCCAGCCAACAGTACCAATGCCACCAATATGGCGGCCGCCGCCAAGCGTGGCAAGTCCAAACTCAAAAACCAGTTATTAAATAGATGCTGAAGCAAATAAATGCTCTGTTGTGGATAACGCCCAGCTACCAGATACGCCTCGCGAAAGACCTTGAACGCATTGAGCAAACTTAAAATCAGGGTCAGCACCAGAGTAGGCTGAAGTGCAGGCCAAGTAATGTGGCAAAACTGCTGCCAAGGGCCTGCGCCATCCACACGGGCCGCCTCATACTGATCTGCAGGGATAGCTTCTAAGCCGGTCGCCCAAAGAACCTGTGTGTAACCACAGTTTTTCCACAGATAGGTCGCTGTTAAGACCCAAAATGCCGCTCCCGTCCCCATAAAGTCGACAGGCTGCGCACCCAGCCATGTCAACCAGCCATTGCATAACCCCTGGCGGGAAAAAAGTGTTTGCCAAAGAAGAACTATACTGGCTACAGGGATAGCAATAGGAAGCAGAAAGGTGGTCTTAAAAACGCGCGCGGCCTTTGTTTCTCGCAAGGGGCGGCTGTGAAGGACCAGGGCAAGAATCAGACTCCCGGATAGAAGAAGGGGCAGGCAAATACCCAGGAAACGAGCGGTGTTGGCTACGGCCAGCTGGAAAGCGTCATTCTGTAAAACAGAATCATAATTGGAAAAACCTACCCACGTACTTCCCATCGTGTCGAACATGCTGCGCCGAATCGTCTCGACAAATGGTAGCAAAACGAACAAAAGAACCCCGATCAAACTTGGAAGCAGGAACAACCACGCAGCCCGGTTCTCTTGAGAGGCGGTCGTGTGCCGGCTTCGCAAACGCCTATCGTTGTTCCGCATAATACAGGCTCGCCCGCTGCAGGATGTTGGCTATGGTGGTCTCCAGATCCTGATTGCCACTATACAGTTGGGAGGCTTCGTCGTAGACGAGTTCCTTCAAACTCAAGTCCGTATTGGCGGGGGTGGTCAGTTGAGCACATACGGTGTCTAAGCCCAATTCAGCAGGCGTGGGAAGGTCACTGCTGCCGCCTGTTGTGCGCATCTGCACTCCTTCACGAACAAAATAACCATTAAAACTGCCCCGGTCGGCTACTTGCTCATTTTCGCAGTCCAGCATGGTCTGGATAAATTCCACACCGGCATCTATCTGATCAGAAGTATTCAGCACCCCCATAGTCATAGCGGGAACGAACACGTCGCCCGGAAAGGGGCGAATTAAAGCCGGGACCGCTTGTGTTTCGCTGACCATATAAATGTAGGTCAGCAAATAATCGGTGGGGCAGCCGGTCGCACAATCGGCGGGGTCCTGTGGGCGTGCGTACCAATTCATGCTGACTGGAATATCTACAGCCAAATGCTGGCCATCAGAAGTGCCTGCTGTATCTTCACCATCGCCAAATAGCGGGTCAAATTCAGAAGTGATGTTTTGTGCTTGAACGACTGCTTCGGTAACAGTTAAAAATTCACGCAGAGCGCTTTCGTTTACTTCTTGCGCGCCAAGCGCAAAGATGGACGCACTGGAAGCGGGGTACAGTTCATTGAACAAGTTGTAATAGCCGTCATAGTGGAAATTTGACTTTACACAAAGCAGATCCTGCAAATCAGTCAAACACTGCGCCTGCGATAGCGGTTCGGCGTTTTCCTGCGACTTGCAATAAAGCAAGCCGGGACGGAATAAAAGCGGCAGTGCCCAACAGCCATCCGAATCTGTATAACAATTTACAATGTTCTTATAGCAATCATCGGTGTCAACCTGACTTAAATCGGCCAAAATCCCCTGATCTATATAGGACTCGATCGGCAGCCCATCCAATACAAGCACATCTGGCCCCTCTCCTGCGAAGATCTCCACATTGAGGGTTCGAATAACATCATCAAGCGTCATTCCGTTATTTATGCTGTCCTGCCCGTATTCCACTGTGATGGTCTGCTCTGGATGCTGGGCCGCGTAAGCATTGATGCCCTCCCGCAGGAGAAAACTGTCTTCCATAGCCCAGATAACCAACTCACTGCCAGAAGGAATCGTCGCTTCCGCATCGTAGTGATAGCGGTAAAGCTGCGCATGATTGTTGCCATCCATCCCGCTGACCCAATAGCTGCCGTCTTGATCCACAACAAGCTGTTGTTTTATAAACTCGTTGCTTGCGAGTACAAAACTGCGATTGTCAGCGAATGTTTGCTGCAGCATGCCATCTAGGGCGAGCTGATGGATTCCGTTACTGTCGGCCCAGGTCAAAACACCGCTGTTTACAGAAGCGGCACATGTTGAGGGCAGGGACTCGGCAAGGGGCAGTTGATATTGCTGCAAAGTATTTCCGCTGTTTGCATCAAAGACAGTCAGGTTCGTGCTGCCAGTAACAAAAGCGTAAACTTTCCCCTCTGAATACAGGACCGGGCTGCCGTAAAAGCCGGGGGTTATCGTTGTAACCTGGCGCGTGGCGCAGTCGATCAGTACGAAAATGGTGGATTCTGCCACTTGCACTGTCAGAAATACTTTCCCGTCATCGGTCAGCCGGAGTCCAACTGGTAGAGCGCCGGACTGCAGCAGGCTATCTACCTCTACGGGCTCTAATGCATTCGCGTCTTGACCGGTACAAAGCGAATACTGCCCGTCGCTGTTTCTTGTGACAGCCCAAATCGAGCCGTCATCTGCGATGTCCACATAGTTTGGGGCGTTGGCAGGCATGTCGCTTTCCTGCAGAACAGTCCATGTAGAGGATTCAAACTGTAAGAGCTGACGTTTACCCGTTGAGTTTAATCCGACCAGGAGGACGTTTCCATCCTGATCGATCCGCAGATCGTAAAAGCGGCTATATGTATCGGGCAGGTTTTCGGACATAGACTCTTGAACATAGGCGCCTGTAGCCGTACCTGTTTTTGGAATTTCCGTGGATTGTGAATCGGCAGATGCGCTGGAAGATTCACTGGCCGGAGCGGAAGTCTCGGCAGCATCCGAGGGCGAGCTTCCGCATGCGGAAAAGGCCGACACTATCATCAGGGCTGATAGTGTTGCAGATAAGAGTTTTTTTCCGATTTGCTTCATGATGGTTGACTCCCTTCGAAATTTGCTTTACACTGATTGTAACGGATGCACACTTAAATTATCCTGAATTTTTTCAAAACAGAGGACGAAAATGAAAATTCTTTTGGTAGAAGATCATGATGCTTTGCGGCACAATATCGAGGCTGTTCTGAAAAGCGAAGGATATACGGTGGTTTCTTGCGCTGACGGAATAGATGCCGAATTTCAAATTGTGAACAATAGCAGTGATCTGATCCTGCTGGATCGGATGCTGCCTGGCCAGGACGGTCTGACCATAACTCGAAAGGCGCGGGCGCAGGGCATTACGACGCCTATTCTGATGCTTACTGCGTTGGACAGTCTTGGGGATAAAGTCAGCGGGCTGGACGCAGGAGCCGATGATTATATCGTAAAACCATTTGCCATGGAAGAATTGCTGGCTCGTTTGCGGATCTGGTCGCGGCGGTCGGTCCCCCTGGAAGATCCAAGTCAATTGGATTTTGGCGATCTTTGCTACCAGCCAGGAGTTCGGTTGCTCAAAGGGCCGGAAGGAGAGGAAATCCTGCCGAAGCGGTTGGCACAGTTGATGGAACTCCTTTTGCGAAGCGCGGGCACTCCCATTACAAGAAGTGTTATTTTCAATCGGATTTGGGGGCCGGATGCAGAGGTGACGGATGCGGTGATCGACACCTATATCCATTTGGTTCGGCAGCGGCTGATACATCTGCATTCAAAAGTTAAAATCATAAACAGCCGGGGGACCGGCTACCAGTTGCAATATGAAGCAGAAGAATAGAACAAAATCTTCCCGAAAAGAAATATACCGTCATTTGCAGTACCGGATAACCGCTTTTTGCGCAATTTTGACCGGTTTGGTGCTCTTTATCGCCTGTGCTATTTCATTTCATGCGGCAAAGAGAGAGATTCAGAGTGCTGCACAGTCGTTGTTTCTGTCTCAAAGCCAAACCGCGAATGCGTACTTGTCGGCACCAGGAAGTGTGGATACGCAGAGCCTGTTGCAGTTTGCAGAACAATGTGATCTATCCGTGGCCGTTGTTGATGGGGGAACATTGCTCACGTTCACGCCCACACTGACGGCAGAAATGCGGGATGCTCTTTTGGCAGAACTGAAAGAAGATGCCGTAGGGGAAACGCTGTATTCATCAAAGGCCCAGAGCGGGACCTTTGTCCTGACCGCCGCAGGAAAAGAATGGCGGGCGGCACTGCAAAATCATTCTGCTTCAACGACGCAGTGGTATAATGTGCTTGTATTGCAACCAATGACAACGGATGTTTCCGGGATGATGCGCCTGCTTGTTCAATATGCGGTCGTTTTTTGCATTGCATGGGCGGCACTGATCATAGTTGCCGCATGGCTGTCCAAGCGAGTGATCCGCCCGGTAGAAGCAGCGCATACAGAGCAGCTGCGTTTTTTAGCTGGCGCCAGCCATGAATTGAAAACCCCTCTTGCAGTGATTTCCACTTCTGTTGATCTGTTGCGGCGCGGAGTATCCGCCCCGGAAGAACCCTGTCAAACCATCCAGCGCGAGACCCGCCAAATGGCAAGGCTGATCGACGATATGCTGGTTCTTACCAATGGTGGTACCGGGCGCTGGGAATTACAACTACAGCCCTTGGTGCCGGAAGATATTTCGATGTCTGTTTATGAAAAGTTTGTTCCCATTTTTGCACAGAAAGCGCAGGAACTGACCTTGCAGCTGCCGGATACGGCACTGCCATCTGTTTTTGCGGATGAGCAGCGCCTGGAGCAGATACTCTCCATCTTGCTGGATAATGCGCATTCCTATGCCCCGGAGGGAAGTTCTGTTCAGCTGCGGGTCGATCAGTGTGAGGAAGGAAAAACACGGTTCTGGGTGGTAGACCACGGGCCGGGTATCCCGGACGAGGAAAAGCAAGCGGTTTTCCACTACTTTTATCGCAGGGAGGCGCAGCAACAGCAGGCACCAAACAAAGCCGGGCATTATGGCTTGGGGCTGTCTGTAGCAACAGAATTGGCCAGGTTGCAGCAAGGTTCGCTGACCGTGCTCGACACGCCGGGCGGTGGCGCGACTTTCTGTCTTACGGTGTGTAGTGCATAAAGATAGAAACTGACAAAAGGCAGGCTCAAGGAGCCTGCCTTTTGTCGGCGGTTCGGATTTAACCGTCGGAAAGTGAGCGGCTGATAGCGGTCGCAAGATTTGCGTTCATGTTTGCCGAATTCCCATCAACGCAACTTGCGCCACAATCTCCACCGGTTGCATCATGGTTACTACCATACTGGTTAGCCGTATTGTAACTTTCTGCTTGATAACTGCAGCAGCAACCACAATTACCACCGCCACCATGATTACCATAGTGTAAACTCATGCGAATTTCTCCTTTCCGATACAACTTTTCCATTGTGGAAAGGTTGTATCAATATTTACAAATTCCGGGTACTCGTAATGAGAAACCCAGGATTGTATTAAACAGGAACGGTGTGGTTCAAAGTTTCCATGATTTCAGGCCGCTCTTCCATTAAAGTGCAGAATGTTCCGAGCATAAGATAGGTATAGGTGCGACAGTTCTTACATTTGGAAGATTTCTCTTTTATATTTACACCGTTTTGAGAGTAGCACTCTGAATAGCACATGGGACAAATATTGTAAGCCCAACAATTCTCACACAAGGGTTTACTGGCGGCTAAATAGTCATCAATGTATTTCTTTAATACTACTTCTTTGTTTACCCCGGTCGATATCGTGCCTACTGAAGGAGAAGAACCAATTCGTTCGCAGATTGATAATTCGCCGTCGGTGTGTACATACAGCTTTCTAACTGCTGGCACACAGCATGCCTCAATGATGCCTGTTCGGAGTGCTGGATCGGAAGATGCGAAGCGATTCTTTATCCGCGCCATGATTAATGCACGAACTTCCATAGAAATTATTGTCGTTTATTCTTTTTAGCTGATTCTTTTGCCCCCGCGCGTGCGAAAAGTGAACTGCGTTTCACATTCCCTGAGAGGCGTTTCTCTCTGTTTGTTCTATACGAACAGAGAGAAGCGCCTCTTTTTCTATTTGAGGCAGACCGTAGCAGTAAAAGTTTCTTCCTTGCGCGACAGCTGGCATGTTGGCGAAGGGGAGAACCTTTGAGGAAGAATGAAAAAACCGTCACGTGTTGGGAAAAAGCGGAAGTCTTTTTTCCGCATTTTGCAATATACTCAATCCGGAGCAAAAAGACGGAGGAGGTGAAAGCCCGTGCAGGCCGCTTGGCGCAGGCGGAAGATTCTTGAACTGCTTTGCGTCCGGCGGCATATAAAGATAGACGAGCTGGCAAAACGTTTTGATGTGACGAGTAGAACAATCTACAGCGACATTGAGAAATTGTCTCTTGCTTACCCGATTTATACGACCAGCGGGCGAGGTTCGGGCGGTGTTCATCTTATGGATGAATACACCCCCGCACAGCATAGGCTGACGGCAAAACAAATTGATTTTCTTGAACGGATAATACCGACGTTGCCCGTCGAAGATCAATTTATTGCGGAAAGCATCCTTCAGAATTTTGCCTCCATTTAGCTGGAATCTCCGGCAATTACCACCTTGACAACTGCATACCCAGCACGGCAGGTACGTTCCTGCCTCCAGTGAGCAACACGGGAAGGTGCGCCATGACGTGCCCCGCGATGCGGAACCAACTATGCCATTGATCGGCATACCGCGCAGCGACGGCAAGGAGCGATCCCATCTGTCCCATAAACAGCCCCGGCGGGCTGGATTGCCGAGACCTGGGGGCAGGGGACAATGATACGCCTGCGGCCCCGCGCGTCAGACGGGGTGGCCGAACCCAGGTTGCAATCCTTAGACCTGGGCAGAGCCAGTGAGCGGCTGTTGCCAGCAGTCCGCCTGCCGTGTTCCCCGGCCTGGGGGCGAGCTGCAAATAGGGCATATCGAGAAACTAACTTTGAACATCAACGTGCCCGTTGATGTCGAACCCGTGCGGCGCAGTCAGGACCCATGGCAAGACTACGCCGTATTATTTTGCCATCAACGATTACCCCGGAGGGGATGTTTGTGAATTCTATGGAGTCTCTCGGCTACGATGCCGCGCATCAACAAGCTGAGTATATTTTCCGCACCGTTCTGCCTGCTTGCGGGATGACCGTGCGGGAGGGGCAGATCCAGCTTTGCCATGCCATGCTGGACTCCCTATATAATAAAGAAGTTACCTTGTGCGATGCTGGCGTAGGATTGGGAAAAACCTACGCATATTTGATTGCATGCCTGCTCTGGCAATGGCAGCGCCCGCGCGAACAATGGCAGCCGGTGGTTATTTCAACGGCCAGCGTGACCTTGCAGGATGCTTTGCTGCAGCAGTACATTCCTTTTTTGTCGAATGCTTTAATACAATATGGATATATTGATGAACCTGCACATGCTGTATTGCGAAAGGGAAAGGAGCGTTTTGTGTGTGACGCACGCCTGGAAGAACGCCGGATGCAGATCGCGCAGCGTGGTGAAGCGTTTGCCCGGCGGGCCGCATTGCTTCGAGCCGCAGACCGATACCTGGATCTCGACCGTGTGGCAGGGCTTTCCCGGTATGACCGGCAGCATATCTGTGTGCCGGATCGCTGCGACCGGCAGTGCGGCGCATGGGAAAGCTGTCGTTACCGGCAATATGTCAGGGCATCCAACGGCCCGACTATTACGATCCAAATTTGTAACCACAACTATCTGTTGGCAGATGCTGTTCATCGCCAAAAGGGCTGGAACCCATTGCTGCGGGATTACCAGGCGTTGATCATCGACGAAGCACACTGTCTGCCAGACGCCGCGCAGCAAATGGCGACCCGCCGCCTGTCGGTGCAAAAACTTACGCAACTGGCAGAACAACTGGCCCGCGCACACCATCCCTACGCCGCACAGCAGGTGCAAACCCAAACACGGGCGTTGGCGGCGGCCTGCATATTGAACGCGCCCGCCGAAGGGAAACCCCGGCGGGCGTTCGCTATCACGGACGCCAGCGCCACGGCGCTGGCAGGGATGCAGAAAGTGGTGACACAGATCCTGGAGAGAGAACACACGCGGCTGCCGCACCATTTGCAAAACCAGCTGGCAGAAACGAAAGAACTGGCCGGGCGGTTCGCCCGGCTAGATGATTCCATGATCCGATACATAGAAATAGCGGAAAACGGTGAGTCTGTCTCGCTCTGCGCGGTTCCCCGTGACCTGCCCAGCCAGCTGTATGATCTGTTGTGGAAACGGGAAAAACCTGCCATCCTGACATCCGGTACATTGGCTGCGGGTCGGGACTTTGACTATACTGCACGACGCATGGGACTGCGCGATGGAGTGCCAGTAAATACCCTGCAAGTCCCTTCGCCGTTTGATTACCCACGGAACGCGATGTTGTACTTTCCGCTCCGTCCCGATGTAGGCAACTATTCAAAAGAAGCCCAGAATGAACGAGTGGCAGGGCAGATCGAGAGCCTTGTGCGGTCCGCGTGCGGCCACACACTGGTGCTGTTCACTTCCTATGACCAGATGGGCCATGTGTACGAGCAACTGGAGGGGCGGTTGCCGTATCCTATGTTCAAAGCGGCGAGGGGCGGCCAGCGGTTTGTAGAGCAATTCAAACAGTGCCCCAACGCAGTGCTGCTGGCGGGCGGTCCCTGCTGGGAAGGCGTGGATTTCCCCGGCGACATGGTCTCCTTACTGGTGATCGTGCGGCTGCCGTTCCCGGTGCCCGACCCGGTACGGGAGGCCCGGAGGGAACGCTACCCCGACCTGCACAGTTACATCCAGGCTGAGATCGTGCCGGAAATGCAGCAGAAGCTGCGGCAGGGCTTTGGGCGGGCCATCCGCACCGAACAGGATTCCTGTGTGGTAGCGATTCTGGACGAACGCGCGGGCATCGGCGGCAAGTACCATGACGCCGCGCTGGCAGCGCTGCCGACCTGTCCGAGCACCGAGAAAATTGAAGATGTGCAGCAATTCATCCGGGAGCAGAAGCGCCCGGATTACTTTTTGTGAAAAGAGGAACCTGAGATGT
>OGXX01001018.1_pt1 | contig 29599 bp, 19 predicted proteins | sample 1576301 | NCBI WGS metagenome assembly OGXX01 (sample SAMEA3541469, study PRJEB24748) | human gut metagenome | biome: human gut; feature: human-associated habitat; material: faeces | place: China | collected 2012
AAGCTTACTACTACAGGGCGCTGCTGTGGGCCTCTCAGAATGAGATTGCCAAGGGTATGACGGGGACCGCCTTCGCCCCCAACGCCTCCGTGACCCGGGAGCAGCTGGTGACCTTCCTGTACCGCTACGCAAAGCTCCAGGGAGAGGATGTGACGGTAACAGGCGAGCTGAAGGGCTACACCGACACGGGCAAGCTGGGCGACTTTGCCATGGAGGCTATGACCTGGGCGGTGGAGAACGAAATCATCAACGGCATGGGCGGCGGCAAGCTGGCCCCCAAGGACACTGCCACCAGAGCCCAATTTGCTACCGTTCTCATGCGGTTCCTGGACAAAAATTAACCAACTCTCCTGTTGCATTGCTCCCTTCTATGCAACAATCGAAGGCGGGCCCGAATCTTGGTTCGGGCCCGCTAAAACTGTTTTCCGGCACGGCTACAGATCTCAGAACGACCAACCCGGTAGGGCGGGGACTATGCCCAACGTCGCGAAGTTAAGACTGGTAGAATGCCTCGCTCCCGCGCCAGCGATGGGCGAGTAATTTGGGCCCAGAAAAGGCAAATGCTGCTGCCCCGCAGAATCACAGAATTTCTATTGACTTCAGCCCGGGGGTGTTATAAACTGTACGGGTAAGTACATATTGCCTGTCTCAGCCGGAAACGGCGCATGGAATAGGGTGGAAGGCCCTGCGAGTCGGTCACTGTGAAGCCTTTCAGAAGGATAAGTCAGATACATGGGGACAGGGCAGCGTTTCTGCCAGAACCATGGAACGTGAATCGGGATTCGGATCTCCGGCGGCAGAGGCCGCCGGAGATTTTTACGTTTGGGGTGGCGGATGACAAACGGGGGATGCCCTAAGGAGGAATCTGCATTGGATGAGAAAAAAGCACTTTTGGTGGTGAGCTTCGGTACGTCCCACCACGACACCAGAGAGAAAACCATAGACCGGATCGAGGCCTATCTGGCCGGGGCTTTCCCAGACCGGAGGGTGTACCGGGCCTGGACCAGCGGGATGATCATCCGCAAGCTGCGGCAGGAGGGGGTAGAGATCGACACCGTGCCTGCCGCCCTGGAGCGGATGCTGGCCGATGGGATGACGGATGTGGTGGTGCAGCCCACCCATCTGCTCAACGGCGTGGAAAATGACACCATGATTCGGGAGGCGGAGGCTGTTCGGGGGCGGTTTCAGAGCCTTCGGATTGGGGCGCCCCTTCTGACCTCCCATGAGGACCTGGAGCAAATGGCCCGGATTCTCACGGAGATGTTCCCCCGGCTGTTGGAAGAGGAAGCGGTGCTCTTTATGGGCCATGGGACGGAGCACTATGCCAACGCTGTGTACGCTGCCCTGGATTACCGGTTTAAGGACATGGGCAGGGACCGGTTCTACATGGCTACTGTAGAGGGTTACCCCACATTGGAAAACGCTCTGCGGCAGATGCAAGCCCGGAAGGGCCTGAAGCGGGTATATCTGGTTCCCTTTATGATTGTGGCCGGGGACCACGCCAAGAACGACATGGCCGGGGACGAGCCGGATTCCTGGAAAAATGTGGTGGCTCAGGCGGGCTATGAGCCCCGGTGCATCTGCCGGGGGATGGGCGAGCTGGAGGCGGTCTGGAAGCTCCTGGCAGACCATGCCCGGGAGGCGGAGGCCCGGCAGGACGTCCCCTTGCGGGGGAAGCTCACCGGTGTGGGCGTAGGCCCGGGAGACCCGGAGCTTTTGACTCTGAAGGCTCTGAGGCGGATTCAGAGCTGCGATTTACTGATTCTGCCGGACTCCGACCGGGGCAGCTGTGTGGCCTATCAGATTGTGGAAAAGGCCTGGGCCGGGGTGGGGGGGAAGCCTGCCATTTCGGTTTCCATGCCCATGACCCATGACAAAGCCCGCATGGCTGAGAGCCATCAGGCGGCGGCGGCAGCCGTTGAGAGGCAGCTGGACAGCGGGAAGAACGTGGTATTTCTCACCCTGGGGGACCCCACGGTTTACTCCACCTACCTGTATGTGCATAAGCGGGTCCTGGCGGACGGCTACGAGGCGGAAATTGTCCCCGGTGTGCCATCCTTCTGCGCGGCGGCGGCCAGGCTGGGCCAGAGCCTGGGAGAGGGAGCGGAGATGATCCACATTGTCCCCTCCAGCCATGGTGTGGAGCGGGGGCTGGACCTGCCGGGAGTGAAGATTTTGATGAAAGCAGGCTCCAAAATGGGCCGGGTGAAGGAGCTGCTGCTGGAGCGGGACATGGAGGTATCCATGGTGGAAAACTGTGGCATGGACACGGAGCGCTGCTTCCGGAGTGCGGCGGAAATTCCCGAGGACGCTGGATATTTCTCCCTGCTCATTGCCCGGGAGAAAGGAGAGAACCGATGATTCATTTTGTAGGCGCCGGTTCCGGCGCAGTGGACTTGATTACGGTCCGGGGCCAGAGATTGTTGAGCCAGGCTGACCTCATTATCTACGCAGGGTCTTTGGTGAACCCTGCCCTTCTGGAAGGGGCAAAGCCTGGTTGTCAGGTGATGGACAGCGCCAGGATGACCCTGGAGGAGGTCCTGGAGGCGATGTTGGAGGCGGAGCGGACCGGGCGCATGACGGTGCGTCTGCACACCGGCGACCCTTGCGTCTATGGGGCCATCCGGGAGCAGATGGACCGGCTGGACCAGGCGGGGATTTCCTATGATGTGTGCCCCGGGGTCAGCGCTTTTTGCGGAGCGGCAGCGGCCCTGAACCTGGAGTATACCCTGCCGGGGGTGAGTCAGAGCGTGATCATCACCCGCATGGCGGGGAGAACCCCGGTGCCGGAGCGGGAATCCATCGAATCCTTTGCCGCCCATGGGGCCAGCATGGCCATTTTCCTCTCCACGGGGATGCTGGAAGAGCTCTCCAGCCGCCTCATGGCGGGAGGATATGCAGAGGATACCCCGGCGGCCATTGTGTACAAGGCTACCTGGCCCGATGAGAAGACCTGTGTCTGCACTGTGGGGACCCTGGCGGAGACGGCCCGGGAGGCGGGAATTACCAAGACAGCCCTCATCCTGGTGGGCCAGGCGGTGGCACACCGGCACTACAACCGGTCGGAGCTGTACCACCCAGCCTTTACCACGGGCTTCCGGGAAGCAAAACAATGAGCGTTTGGATTGTGGCCTTTACCCTCCGGGGGGCAAACCTCGCGGCCTATCTGGGGCGGACTCTGCCTGGGGCCCGGGCGTTTAGTATGGCAAAGTATGCGGCCCAGGCCGGGACGGAGCCGGTGGAACGCTTGGCGGACTGGTGCCGGAGGGCCTGGGAAGAGGCGGAGGGCCTGGTGTTTGTGGGGGCGGCGGGGATTGCCGTGCGCTCCATTGCGCCACGGCTGCAAAGTAAGACCACGGATCCGGCGGTGGTGGTGGTGGACGAGGGGGGGCAATTTGCCATTTCCCTGGTCTCGGGCCACATGGGCGGAGCCAACGAGTTGACCCGCCAAGTGGCGGCCTGCCTGGGGGCCACCCCGGTGGTGACCACGGCCACGGATGTGAATGGAAAATTTGCCGTGGACGTGTTCGCCGTGAAAAATGGACTGGCCATCACCTCTATGAGACGGGCCAAGGAGATTTCCGCCGCCATTCTGGCGGGCAAGCCGGTGGGCCTCCACACGGTGCTCCCCCTGGAGGGGGAGGTTCCCCCGGAGCTGACCTTGGGCCGGGTTCAGGAGGAGAATGTGGAGATTGGCTTCCACGCCCGGTATCCCGGCAGTCTCCTTTTGATTCCCCGGGGGATATACCTGGGGCTGGGCTGCCGGCGGGGAACGGGGATGCAGGAGCTTGCCGCCGCTGTGGAGGCCGCTCTGGCTGCCCACCGGATTCCCCGGTGTGCCGTGGCGGGGGCGGCCAGCATTGATTTGAAGGCTGACGAGCCTGGCCTTTTGGCCTGGGCCCGGGAAGAGCAGCTCCCCCTGACCTTCTATACCGCCGAAGCGCTCCGGCAGGCAGAGGGGGACTTTTCCCCCTCAGAATTTGTGAAAACCGTCACCGGTGTGGACAATGTGTGCGAGCGGGCGGCGGTTTTGGCTGCCGGGGGAGGCCGGCTGCGCATCAGAAAGCAGGCGGCCCACGGGGTTACCGTGGCCGCTGCGGAGAAAGAAATGAGGATTGTTCTATGAAAAAAGTGCTGGTTGTGGGCATTGGCCCGGGAGAGTATGAGCAGATGACCATCCGGGCCGCAAGCGCCCTCCGAGAGGCCCAGGTGATTGTGGGCTATACGGTCTACGTGGATCTGGTCCGGGAGCATTTTCCCGGCAAGCGCTTCCTCACCACTCCCATGACCCAGGAAGCCGAGCGGTGCCAGCTGGCCTTTCAGGAGGCCATGGAGGATCAGACGGTGGCTATGATTTGCTCCGGCGACGGGGGGGTCTATGGCATGAGCGGGCTCATCTATGAGGTGGGCCAGGGCTACCCCCAGGTGGAGATTGAGGTGATTCCCGGGGTGACGGCGGCCTTAAGCGGCGGGGCGGTGCTGGGGGCGCCTCTCATTCACGACTTTGCCGTGATCAGCCTCAGCGATCTGCTCACCCCTTGGGAGAAGATTGAAAAGCGGCTTCTGGCTGCGGCGGAGGCGGACTTTGCAATCTGCCTGTACAATCCCTCCAGCCGGAAGCGGAAGGATTACCTGCGCCGGGCCTGCGACCTGCTGCTCCGGTTCCGCAATCCGGAGACGGTTTGCGGCACAGTCCGCAACATCGGAAGGCCCGGGGAAAGCGCCCAGGTGTGTACCCTGGCCCAGCTCCGGGAGCTGGAGACGGACATGTTTACCACGGTGTTTGTGGGCAACTCCCAGACCCGGGAGCTTGGGGGCCATATGGTGACGCCCAGAGGGTACCGGCTATGAGAAAGGCTCTGCTTTTTTCCGGCACCAGCGACGGCAGCCGCCTGGCCCTGTGCCTCGCGGGCAGGGGCTGGCTGGTGACGGTGTGCACTGCCACGGAGTATGGGGAGCGTTCCGCCCCCCGCCATGTCAACATCCGGGTTCATGCCGGGCGTATGGACCGGGGGGAGATGGAGGCCTTCCTGGCGGCGGATACGTTTGAATTGGTGATCGACGGGACCCACCCCTATGCGGCGGCAGTTTCCGAGAACATCCGGGAGGCCTGCCAGGCTCGGAATCTACCCCTGATGCGTCTGCTGCGCCGGGATCAGAGCCGGGAGGGGGTGGTGGAGGTGCCCACCACGGAGGAGGCAGCCCGGTTTTTGAATACCGTCACCGGCAATGTACTCCTCACCACAGGGAGCAAGGAGCTGGCGGCCTATGGGGTCGTGACGGATCAAAGCCGCCTGTATGCCCGGGTCCTCTCCACAGAGGAATCCGTGGCCCAGAGCCGCGCTCTGGGCTTTGAGGGCAGGCGGCTCATCGCCATGCAGGGCCCCTTTTCCGAGGAACTGAACCTGGTCATGCTCCGGCAGATCCGGGCCCGCTGGCTGGTGACCAAGGCCTCCGGGGCTGCCGGTGGCTTTCAGGAGAAGCTGGCTGCCGCCCGCCGGGCGGGAGCCAGGGTGGTGGTGATCCGCCGCCCCCGGGAGGAGGCGGGCCTGTCTCTTCGGGAGCTGGCGGAAAAGCTCACTGGCATGCCGGAGGACCGGGAGGTCTTTCTGGTGGGCCTTGGCATGGGGACCCGGGCGGGTATGACTGGCGAGGCAATCCGAGCCTTGGAGGAGGCCCAGGTCTTCTTCGGAGCCAAGCGGATGCTGGAGGCGGTGGAGGATTTCCCGGGGGAGAAGATCCCGGAGTACCGGGCCGGTCCCATTGTGGAGGAAATTCTGCGCCGGGAGGAGAGTCGGTTTGCCGTGATCCTCTCAGGCGACCCCGGCTTTTACAGCGGCGCGGCCCAGCTCCGGGCCAGGCTGGAGGAGGTACCCTATGTGAAGGTGAGGACCATTTGCGGCATCTCCTCTGCCGCCTGGCTCTGCGCCAAGCTGGGGAAATCCTGGCAGGACGCCGCCATCATGAGCCTCCACGGCCGGTCCGGAAGCCTGGCAGGGGCAGTCCGGCGTCACCGGAAGGTCTTTGCCATTGCCGGAGACAACGTGGGAGAGCTGACGGAGGAGCTGTGCGCCTGTGGCCTGGGGAGCGCCCAGGTATCGGTGGGCTCCAACCTCTCCTATGAGGATGAGGCGATTGTTTGCGGCCGGGCGTCGGAGCTGCGGGGACGGGATTTTCCACCGCTATCCTGCCTCCTGGTGGAGCATGAGGGGGCCGGTGGGGTCCCGGTGACCCAGGGCCTGCCGGACGAAAGCTTCCTTCGGGGTTCTGTTCCCATGACCAAGGAGGAGGTGCGGTCGGTCTCCCTGTCCAAGCTCCGCCTGACGGAGGATGCGGTGGTTTACGATGTGGGTGCGGGCACCGGCTCGGTGTCTGTGGAGGCGGCGCTTTTGGCCTGGCGGGGCCGGGTCTATGCCATTGAGCGGAAGGAGGAGGGCTGCGCGCTCATTCGGGAGAACTGCCGCCGGTTGGCGGCTTCGAACGTGGAGGTCATTGCCGGAAGCGCGCCGGAGGCTCTGGTCACCTTGCCTGCCCCCACCCATGTGTTCATCGGTGGCTCCGGCGGGACCATGGGGGAGACCGTCCGTTGCATTTTGCAGAAAAACCCCCTGGCCCGGGTGGTGATTAACGCCATTGCCCTGGAGACGCTGTCTCAGGTGCTGGCGCTTAGCCGGGAGCTTCCCCTTTCCAACCTGGAGGTTGTGCAAATTACTGCCGCCCGGACCAAAGAGATCGGGGGCTATCACATGATGAACGGGGGCAACCCGGTGTTCATCTGTTCCTTTGGAGGATTGCCATGGCAAGTCCAAGATTGATGCTCTGCGGGGTGATGAGCGGCAGCGGCAAGACCACTGTCACCTGCGGCCTGTTGCAGACGCTGGTGAACCGGGGCCTCCGGACGGCGGCCTTCAAATGCGGGCCGGATTACATCGATCCCATGTTTCACGCCACGGTGATTGGAGCCAAAACCGGGAATCTGGATGGCTTCTTCACCGGTCCGGAGCGCCTCCGGTATCTCCTGGCCAGGGAGTCGGCGGGGATGGATATTTCCATTCTGGAGGGGGTGATGGGCTATTATGACGGCATTGCCGCCACCAGCCAGGCCTCCAGTTACGCTGTGGCCGCCGCTACGGGGACTCCGGCGGTGCTAGTGGTCCCGGCCAAGGGCATGGGCCTGTCTGTGGCCGCTGTGGTAGAGGGCTACTGCCGGTTCCAGCCGGACAGCCACATCCGGGGGGTCATCCTGAACCGGATTTCCCCGGCCCTGTATCAGGAGCTGAAGGTGCAGATTGAAGCCCGCTGCGGTATCCGGGTCTTCGGCTACTTGCCGGAGGAACCGGAGCTCACCCTGGCAAGCCGCCACCTGGGGCTTCTGCTCCCGGAGGAGGTGGCCGGTCTGCGGGAGAAGCTGCAGCGCCTCGCGGCCCGGCTGGAGGAGACCCTGGACCTGGAGGGACTGCTCACTTTGGCAGGCAGTGCGCCCGGTCTGGCAAGCAGCGGACCAGACCTCACGCCGGGGGAGCCGGTGCGCCTGGCCGTGGCCAAGGATGAGGCGTTTTGCTTTTACTACCGGGAAAACCTGGAGCTCCTCCAGGACCTGGGGGCGGAGCTGGTTCCCTTTTCTCCTTTGCGGGACCGGAAGCTCCCGGAGGGAGTCTCAGGTCTTCTCCTGGGAGGCGGCTATCCGGAGCTCCACGGGGAGGCTTTGGAAGAAAACCAAGTTCTAAGAGAAGAAATCCGGAGAGGCGTCGGACGCGGCCTACCCACCGTGGCCGAGTGCGGCGGCTACCTGTATCTCCAGACGGCTCTGGAGGATCAGGAGGGCGGCCTGCATTCCATGGCGGGGGTGTTGCCAGGAAAGGCCTGGTACACCGGAAAGCTCCGCCGGTTTGGCTACCTCACCCTGAAGGCCCGGCGGGAGAGCCTGTACGGCCCTGCCGGGACGGAGCTTCGGGGGCATGAGTTCCACTATTTTGACACGGAGGATCCGGGGGAGGATTTTGAGGGGGTGAAGCCGGTGCGGGGCACCCACTGGCGCTGCATCCACAGCAAGGGGAACCTCCTGTGCGGCTTTCCTCATGTGTACCTCCATTCCAATCCTGCCTGCGCCGCCCACTTCCTGGAGGTATGCCGCCGGTGGGGAAGGGGGGCGGTGAAGTGAATTGGATGCTTTGCCGGGCTTTGGCAATGGTGGTGGGCTTTGCCGGGGAACAGCTGGTGGGTTGGCCCCGGAGGCTGTATCACCCGATTATGGCCATTGGAGCCCTCATATCCAGGGCGGAGAAGCTGCTCCGGGCCGTGTTCTCTAAGAGCAGGGCCGGGGAGCGGGCTGCCGGAATCCTCATGGCCCTGACCTTGCCGCTTATTTCCCTGGGGCTCACCGGGGGATTGCTGTATGTGCTCTACCGCTGGAGCTGGATTGCCGGGTTCCTGGCGGAGAGCGCTATGTGCTGGAGCATTTTTGCCTCCGGCAGCCTCCGGGATGCTGCAGGGGAGGTAGGCATAGCGCTGTCGGAGAGCCTGGATGCCGGACGAAAGGCCGTCGCCATGATTGTGGGCCGGGACACGGAGCGCCTCACGGAGGAAGGGGTCATCAAGGCCACAGTGGAGACCGTGGCGGAAAATCTCTCCGACGGCGTCATTGCGCCTCTGGTATTTACCGCCCTAGGCGGGGCGGCGGGAGGGTACTTTTACAAGACGGTCAATACCATGGACTCCATGGTGGGCTATCGAAATGACCGGTACCGCTACTTCGGCACAGGGGCGGCCCGTCTGGACGACGTGTGTAATTTCCTGCCTGCCCGGTTGACGGCGCTCCTGATGATTTTGCTGTCCGGCGTTTGCGGCCTGGACCGCCGGGGAGCCTGGCGGGTGTTTCGCCGGGACCGGTACTGCCATGCCAGCCCCAACTCCGCCCAGACGGAGTCTGCCATGGCTGGGGCTCTGGGGATCCAGCTGGGGGGAGACGCCTGGTATTTTGGCCAATTGCACAAAAAGAAGACCATCGGCGACAGCCTGCGGCCGGTGGAACCTGCCGACGTTCCCAGTGCGATCGTGCTGATGACGGTGGTCAGCGATGTGGCCGTGGGCTTGGCGGTGATACTTTTGGCATGGATTGGAGGCCTAAGAGGATGAAAATTGAACTGGAGCATGTGCTTCCGGCAGACATTGAACGCCGGAGCTTTGCCATCATTTCCCAGGAGCTGGGGCCCCGGACCTACGGGGGACCTTATGAAGAAGGGATCCTGAAGCGGGTGATTCACACCAGCGCGGACTTTGACTACAGTGAGAATCTGAAGTTCTCTCCCGGCGCGGTGGAGAAGGCCATGGAGGCCATCCGGGCAGGGGCGGATATCGTCACCGATACCCAAATGGCCCGGGCGGGAATCAACAAAGCTTCCCTGGCCCGGTTTGGCGGCCAGGTGCACTGTTTCATGGCGGACCCGGATGTGGCCGCAGAGGCGAAGGCCCGGGGAATCACCCGGGCGGCTGTCTGCATGGAAAAGGCGGCGGACTTGAGAAAGCCTGTGGTTCTGGCTGTGGGAAATGCACCTACCGCTTTGGTGCGCCTGTATGAGCTGATGGAGGAAGGGCGCATTGCCCCGGCCCTCATCATCGGGGTCCCTGTGGGCTTTGTAAATGTAGTGGCTTCCAAGGAGCTCATTATGACCGGTCCTGCCCCCTACATTGTGGCCCGGGGCAGAAAGGGCGGCAGCAACGTGGCCGCCGCCATTTGCAACGCCATTCTATACCAGATGAAGTGAGTGACAACATGAAGATACAGATGATTGGCATGGACCACAGCCTGGCTCCTGTGGAGATCCGGGAACGGTTTTCCTTCACCACTGCCGGAGCCGAGGCGGCTATGAAGACGGTCTGCGCCACCCCTGGGGTGGAGGGTTGCATTCTCCTTTCCACCTGCAACCGGACGGAGCTTTGGGTCAGCGCCAAGGGACCTGTGGCACTGCCCGGGATTCTGTGCGGTCTGAAGGGAGTGGACCCGGCGGATTACCGGGAATACCTGGTGTGCCGGGAGGAGGGAGAGGCGGTGGCGTACCTTTTTGCCCTGGCCAGCGGCCTTCGGTCCATGATTCTGGGGGAGGACCAGATCCTGGCTCAGGTAAAAGACGCCCTGTCTCGGGCTCGGGAGGCCCAGTGCTGCGGCGGCACCCTGGAGGTGCTGTTCCGCCACGCGGTGACGGGAGCCAAGCGGGTGAAATCCCAACTCCTGCTGTCCACCGCCAACGCTTCCGCCGCCGAGTTGGCCATTGACCGGATGTGGAAGGAAGGGTATGACTTCACCGGAAAGCGGTGCCTGGTCATTGGTAACGGTGAGATGGGCAAGCGGTCCGCCTCCGCCCTCCTGGAGCGGGGCGCCCAGGTGACGGTGACGGTGCGGCAGTACCGCAGCGGCCGGGTGGAGGTACTGCCCGGGTGCAGCCGCATCGACTACGGCCAGCGGTACCAGTGTCTGCCCCAGTGCGACGTGGTGGTGAGTGCCACCAGCAGCCCCAACGTCACCATCCGGGTCGAAGAGCTGAAAGCCTGCGGTCTGGGCCATGACGTGCTGTTTCTGGACTTTGCCGTGCCCCGGGACATCGATCCCGAAGCGGCGCAGCTGCCCCATGTGACCTTGTATAACATCGACCAATTTTCCGTACCGCCCTCGCAGGAGCTGGAGCGGCAGGTGCGGCGGGCGGAGGAGCTTCTTTGCCAGGAGCAGGCGCGGTTTGAGGCCTGGGAGGCCTGCCGGGATCTCATCCCCCGGGTGGATGCCCTGGGGACTTACCTGGCCGGGGAGGTGGACTTCCGGATCCGGGATGTGGTGAAGGAGCTTCATCTTTCTCAAGAGCAAGACCGTATCCTCACCCGGGCGGTGGAGTCCGCCACTGGGAAGGTACTGAAGAAGTTGATGTTTGCTGTTCGGGACAACGCAGGGGCTGAGGCCCTGCGGCAGTGCCTTTCGGCTATGGAGCAGGTGACGAGGGATGGTTGAGAGAAGATTTCCCCTGTTTGTGAATTTGGCAGGACGGAAGGTTCTGCTCTTTGGAGGCGGCCCGGTGGCCCTGCGGCGGGCCAGGACGCTTGTGGCGTTTGGTCCGGATCTCACGGTGATTGCGCCGGAGCCGGACCCAGCCTTTCTCTCTTTGCCGGTCCGGCTGGAGCGGCGGGCCTACCGGCCGGGGGAGCTGAGGGGAGCTTTTCTGGTGTTGGCTGCCACAGACGATGAAGAGGTGAACCGGGCCATTGCCGCTGAGGCCCGGGCCAGGGGAGCCTTGGCCAACAACGCTTCAGACTGCAGGGACTGTGACTTTTTCTTCCCGGCAGTGGTCCTGACGGAGGAGCTGACCCTGGGCCTCACCGGCACCGGGGAGAATCACCGGGCCGTGAAAGAGGCTGCGGCCAGAATACGGGAGATGGCGCTATGAGAAGATGCATTCGGATCGGCAGCCGGGAGAGCCGGCTGGCCGTAGTCCAGACCCGCCTGGTGGCGGATTACATCCAGGAGGCCCTGCCGGAGGCGGAGGTATGCCTTGTGACCATGAAGACTACGGGAGACCGGATTCTGGACCGGCCCCTGGAGGCGGTGGGGGGAAAGGGCCTCTTCGTCAAGGAGCTGGACCGGGCCCTGTTGGAGGGGCGGACGGAGCTGTCTGTGCACAGCCTGAAGGATCTGCCCATGGATTTGCCTGCGGAGTTGCCCATTCTGGGCTATTCCCGGCGGGAGGACCCCCGGGATGTGCTGGTTCTGCCGGCAGGGAGCGACCAATGGGACCGGTCCAAGCCCCTGGGCTGCTCCAGCAAGCGGCGGATTTTGCAGCTGCAGCGGCTGTATCCGGAGGTGCGGGCTTCCCTCATCCGGGGCAACGTGCAGACCCGCCTGCGGAAGCTGGATGAGGGCCGGTATGGAGCCATTGTTCTGGCAGCGGCGGGGCTGAAGCGGCTGGGGCTGGAGGATCGGATTTCCCGGTATTTCTCCCCGGAGGAGATGCTTCCTGCGGCGGGCCAGGGCATTCTGGCGGTGCAGGGCCGGGCGGGCGTGGATTACGGCTACTTACATGGATTTTTTGACCCGGCAGCTGGTACCTGCGCCCGGGCTGAGCGGGCCTTTGTCCGGGCCCTGGGGGGCGGCTGCTCCGCCCCCATGGGGGCCTATGGAGAGCTTCGGGGAGATACCCTGGTGCTCACCGGCATGTTCTGCCGGGAGGACGGCGGAGACTTTTGGCGGGCTTCCGTTCAGGGACCGGCCCGGGAGGCTGAGGAGCTGGGGAAGACCCTGGCCCAAACATGGAGGGATGCGCATGGCGGGTAAGGTTTGGCTGGTGGGAGCCGGCCCTTCGGACGGGGGGCTGTTGACCCTCAAGGGAAAGGCTGTCCTGGAGCAGGCGGAGGTGGTGGTCTTCGATGCCCTGGTGGGACCGGAGATCCTGGCCTGGATTCCGCCCCAGGCGGAGAAAATCAACGTGGGAAAGCGGGCAGGCTGCCACCTGAAGTCCCAGGAGGAGATCAACCGGATTCTCCTGGAGAAGGCCCTGGAGGGACGCCGGGTGGTCCGGCTGAAGGGGGGAGACCCCTTCCTCTTTGGCCGTGGCGGGGAGGAGCTGGAGCTTCTCACGGCGTGCGGCGTGGCCTATGAAGTGGTGCCGGGAGTGACCTCGGCGGTGGCGGTGCCGGCCTACTGTGGCATTCCTGTGACCCACCGGGACTTCTGCTCCTCGGTGCACATCATTACGGGGCACAAGCGCCAGGGAAAGCCCTTGGAGCTTCCCTTCCGGGCTTTGGCGGAGACCGGGGGAACCCTGGTGTTCCTCATGGGTCTCACGGCCCTGCCGGAGATCTGCCAGGGACTTCTGGAGGCGGGACTCCCTCCCGAGACCCCGGCGGCAGTGCTGGAGAAGGGCACCACGGCGGAGCAGCGGACCCTGGTGGCGGATCTGGAGACCCTACCCCGCCGGACGGCGGAGGCCGGGATGCAGACCCCTGCCATCATTGTGGTGGGTGGCGTGTGCGCCTGCGGGGAGAAGTTTGCCTGGCGGGAAAAGCTGCCCCTTTTCGGCTGCCGGGCAGTGGTGACGAGGCCCCGGGAGCGGGCCGGAACCCTGGCGGCCCGGCTCCGGACCCTGGGGGCGGAGGTGCTGGAGGTCCCGGCGATCGAAACTGTGGCTTTGAAAGAGGTCCCCGGCTGGGAGGCGTTTCTCACGCAGCTGGAGGAGTCATCCTGGCTGGTCTTTACCAGCGGCCGGGGCGTGGAGCTGTTTCTGGAGAAGCTCCGGACCTCCGGCCGGGACATTCGGGCCCTGCACCGGGCGCGCATCGCGGCCATTGGGCCGGGTACGGAGGCAGAACTCCGAAAATATGGCCTGCTTGCCGAGCTGATTCCCCAGGTCTTTGACGGGCAGCATTTGGGCGGGGCCTTGGCTTCCCGCCTCCGGCCCGGGGACCGGGTCTGGCTGCCTCGGGCGAAGCAGGGGGGCCGGGAGCTGCTGGAAGAGCTGGAAAAGGTCCCGGGTGCGGTGGTACGGGAGCTGCCCCTTTACGACACAGTGTACCAGCCTGCCGGGGCCTTGGATCTGAGTGCGGAGTTCCAAAAGCACCCGGAGACCCTGGCGGTGTTCACCAGCGCCTCTACCGTCCGGGGCTTTGCCGCCATGGCGGAGGGCCTGGACCTGACGTCTGTGCGGGCCGCCTGCATTGGCCCCCAGACCGGGGCGGCAGCCCGGGCCCTGGGGATGGAGGTTCATACGGCAGAGCGTGCCACCATAGACAGCCTCATCCAATTGGTGAAGCAAATGCACAAAGGAGTGTGAAGCATGGATCTGACTCAGAGACCCCGCCGCCTGCGGGGCAGTGAAACGCTACGGAGGATGGTCCGGGAAACCCGGATCAGCAAGGCCTCCCTCATTTACCCCGCTTTTGTGGCTGAAGGCCTCCGGGAGCGGCAGGAGATTGCCGCTATGCCCGGCCAATACCGGCACACCCAGGACAGCATCCTCCGGCTGGCGGAGGAGCTGCTGGAGGCAGGGGTGGATAAAATGATGCTCTTTGGCATCCCTATGGAGAAGGACCCTCAGGGCTCACAGGCTTATTGCAGCCACGGGGTGGTCCAGGAGGCCATGAAGGCCCTGAAGGACCGGTTCCCGGAGCTGTATCTCATCGGCGATGTGTGTATGTGTGAGTATACCTCCCACGGCCACTGCGGCATTTTGCATGGGCAGGACGTGGACAACGATGAAACCCTTCCTTATCTGGCGCGGATTGCCCTGAGCCAGGTTCGGGCCGGGGCGGATATGGTGGCCCCCTCGGACATGATGGATGGCCGGGTGGCGGTCATCCGGGCTGCCCTGGACCGGGAGGGCTATACCGGAACGCCCATTATGTCCTACGCCGTAAAGTATGCCTCCTCGTTTTATGGTCCCTTCCGGGAGGCGGCGGACTCCGCCCCGGCCTTTGGAGACCGGCGGAGCTATCAAATGGACTTCCACAACGTCCGCGAGGGCCTCCGGGAGGCCAGGCTCGATGTGGAGGAGGGGGCCGATATCATTATGGTGAAGCCCGCCATGGCCTTTGGAGATGTGATCACCAGGGTCCGGGAGGCGGTGCCGGTGCCGGTGGCCTCCTACAGCGTCAGCGGAGAGTACACCATGGTGAAGTGTGCGGCCCAGGCCGGGGCTATGGACGAGGCGAGGCTCGTCTGCGAAATGGCCGCCTCGGCCTTCCGGGCGGGAAGCGATGTGTATTTGACCTATTTTGCCCGGGAACTGGCCCGTTTTTTGGACGAAGGGAGGCTGGGCTGATTGACACGCTCTGCACAGCTTTTTGAAGAGGCGAAGCGGTATATCCCCGGTGGGGTGAACAGCCCGGTCCGGGCCTTTTCCGCAATCGGCAGCTGCCCCCGGTTCATTGCAAAAGCCGACGGGGCCTACCTGACCGACGCCGACGGAAACCGCTATATCGACTATGTATGCTCCTGGGGGCCCATGATTTTGGGCCATAACCGGCGGGAAATCCGAGAGGCGGTGACGGAAGCCGCCGCCCGGGGCCTCAGCTATGGGGCAGCCACGGAGATTGAGGTGGAGATGGCCCGGATGGTCTGCGGGATGGTGCCCGGGGTGGAGATGGTGCGCATGGTGAACTCCGGCACCGAGGCGGTAATGAGCGCCATTCGGGCCGCCCGGGGCTACACCGGACGTGATAAAATTGTGAAATTCAATGGCTGCTACCACGGCCACAGCGACTGCCTCTTGGTACAGGCCGGGTCCGGGGTGATGACGGCGGGCCTTCCCGGCAGCGCCGGTGTTCCTGCCGGCTCCACAGCGGATACCCTCACGGCGGAGTACAACGATCTGGGGAGCGTGGAGACCCTCTTCCAAGCCAACCCCGGAGCAATTGCCTGCGTGGTGGTGGAGCCGGTGGCAGCCAACATGGGTGTGGTGCCTCCGGGTCCGGGCTTTTTGCAGGGTCTGCGGCGGCTCTGCGATGAGAACGGCAGCCTCCTGATTTTTGACGAGGTGATCACAGGCTTCCGCCTGTCTTGTGCCGGGGCGGCGGGCTACTTTGGCGTGCAGCCGGACCTCATGACCTTTGGCAAGATCATCGGCGCGGGAATGCCTGTGGGAGCTTACGGTGGCAGGCGGGCTGTGATGGAAATGGTTTCACCTCTGGGGCCGGTGTACCAGGCAGGGACCCTCAGCGGCAACCCCGTGGCCATGGCGGCGGGCCTGGCCCAGCTGACCCTTCTCCGGGAGCACCCCGGCTGGTATGAGACGCTGAATGAGACGGCCGGGCGCTTCTTCAGGGAGATTCAGTCGATTCTGTCCTCCCATGGCAGGCCCTATCCGGTGAACCACCTGGGGAGCCTGGGCTGTATCTTCTTCACCCAGGGGCCTGTGACTAACCATCCGGAGGCCAAGACCGCAGACACGGAGGCTTTTGGGTCCTACTGCCGGTATTTGCTGGACCGGGGGATTTACTGCGCCCCCAGCCAGTTTGAGGCCATGTTCCTGTCCATGGCCCACGGAGATGAGGAGCTGAACCGGACGCTGGACACCATCCGGGGCTACTTCCGGGAACATTGACATGGAGGAGAAAAAATTTCACAACAGCAAGCTCCTGCGCTATGGCTACACCACGGGAAGCTGCGCGGCAGCGGCAGCCAAGGCAGCGGCGCAGATGCTCCGAACGGGGCAGCCGGTGAGCCAGGTCCGGATTGTGACGCCCAGCGGCGTTCCCCTGACTCTGGATGTGCTGGACCCGGTTTTGGGAGAGGACTCCGCCTCCTGTGCCATCCGCAAGGACGGGGGCGACGACCCCGACGCCACCAGCGGCCTGCTCATTTACGCCACGGTGCGTCCCATTCCCCAGGGCATCCGGGTCGACGGCGGCCCCGGGGTGGGCCGGGTGACAAAGCCGGGTCTGGACCAGCCAGTGGGAGCCGCAGCCATTAACCACGTGCCCCGGCAGATGATCGAGGCGGCGGTGGCGGAGGCCCTTCAGGGGGCCTCCGGCGGCATGGAGGTGATCATTTCCGTCCCCGGCGGGGAAGAGGTGGGGAAGCGGACCTTCAATCCCCACCTGGGCATTGTAGGCGGCATCTCCATTCTGGGAACCAGCGGCATTGTGGAGCCTATGAGCGAGCAGGCCCTGGTGGATACCACCCGGGTGGAGCTGAACATGTGCCGGGCCGGGGGCGCTACAGACCTGCTGTTGACCGTGGGCAACTACGGCGACGACTTTGCCAGCTGTAAGCTGGGGCTCTCCCTGGCCGGGCGAATTAAGTGCTCCAACTTCATTGGCCAGACCCTGTCCGACGCCATCTCCCTGGGCTTTCGCCGGGTGCTTCTCATCGGCCACATTGGCAAGCTGGTGAAGCTGGGAGCGGGCATCATGAACACCCACTCCGCCCAGGGGGACGCCCGGATGGAGATCCTGGTGTCTTGCGCCCTGGCCCGGGGAGCGTCTCTGGAGGCCCTGCGGGCGGTGGCCGCCTGCATCACCACAGAGGCAGCCCTGGAGGAGCTGCGGCGCTTTGGCCTTTTGGAGGAAACCATGAAGGAGCTGGGGGAGCGGATTGGGCAGCAGCTGGACCGGCGCTTTGGCCGCTTCCTGGAGCTGGGAGTCCTGGTGTTTTCCGGTCAGAAGGAGGCGGGAGAGATCCTGTGCCGCTGCGGCCGGGTGGAAGCGTTTTTGGAGGAATGGAGGAGAAACCCATGAGTTTGGACCCCCACGGTGGGAATATTTACGCCTACGACGGTGTGAAGCTGGACTTCTCTGTGAATCTGAACCCCCTGGGTATGCCGGAAGAGATTCTCCAGGCAGTCCGGGACCATGGGCTGGAGTATGACCGGTATCCGGACCCCAACTGCCGGGCTTTGCGCCGGGCCTTGGCGGCCCGGGAGGGCGTGCCGGAGGAGTGGCTGGTCTTTGGCAATGGGGCAGCGGATCTCATTGTGCGCCTGGCCATGGCGGTAAAGCCCCGGCAGGCCCTAGTCCCCGCACCCACTTTTTCGGAATATGAGGCGGCTGTGAAGCTGGCAGGGGGAGAAACCCGCCGGTTTTTCCTGGACGGCAGCCGGGGCTACCGGGTGACGGCGGACTATGCCGGGGCGGTCAGGCCGGGAGACGAGATGGTATTCCTCTGCAACCCCAACAACCCCACCGGCTCCTTGGCGGAGCCCGGGACGGTGGCGGCTACGCTGGAGGCCTGTAGCCGGGTGGGAGCAGTTCTGGTGGTGGACGAGTGCTTCCTGCCCTTTACGGACGGGCCTTCCTGCAAGGGACTGCTGCAGGAGTATCCCAATTTGATTGTGCTCCGGGCCTTTACCAAGCTGTATGCCATGGCGGGACTGCGGCTGGGGTATTTGCTTTGCTCCGGCGGGGACCTGGCAGGGCGGATTGCCGCCTGGGGCCAGTGCTGGAGCGTCTCCACCCCGGCCCAGGTGGCGGGGCTGGCGGCCCTGAGCCTGCCAGGCTGGGAGGAACGGACCCGCCGGTATCTTCGCACAGAGCGTCCCAGGGTGGCAGGCAGGCTCCGGGAGCTGGGCTTTTCGGTGTACCCTTCAGACAGCAGCTTCCTGCTGTTCCGGGGAGAGGAGGCCCTCTGGGACCAGGCCATGGAGCGGGGCGTGATGCTCCGGGCCTGTGGCAACTTTCCCGGCTTGGATACCGGCTTTTACCGCATCGGCCTCAAGGGGCAGCCTCAAAACGAGGCTCTCCTGGAGGTCCTGGCGGAGACAGGAGGAAACGCATGGCAAAAGCAATCATGATTCAGGGGACCACTTCCAACGCGGGAAAGAGCTTCCTGGCGGCGGCGCTGTGCCGGATTTTTGCCCAGGACGGCTACCGGGTGGCTCCGTTTAAGTCTCAGAATATGGCCCTCAACTCCTACATCACAGACGAGGGCCTGGAAATGGGCCGGGCCCAGGTGATGCAGGCGGAGGCGGCGGGGGTGAAGCCCTCGGTGCGGATGAACCCCATCCTGCTGAAGCCTACGGGAGACACAGGGTCCCAGGTGATTGTGAATGGGGAGGTCCGGGGGAATATGACCGCCCGGGACTATTTCGCCATGAAGCGGTCTCTGATTCCCGATATTTTGGCGGCCTACCGCTCCCTGGCGGCGGAGTATGACATCCTCGTCATAGAGGGGGCGGGGAGTCCGGCGGAGATCAACCTCAAGAAAGACGACATCGTGAACATGGGCATGGCGGCCCTGGCGGACTGCCCGGTGCTTTTGTGCGGGGACATTGACCGGGGGGGCGTCTTTGCCTCCCTGTACGGCACAGTGGCCCTCCTGGAGCCGGAGGAGCAGGCCCGAATTCAGGGCCTGGTGATCAACAAGTTCCGGGGAGACAAGGCCATTTTGGACCCAGGCCTCACCATGCTGGAGGAGCTCACAGGGAAGAAGGTGGTGGGGGTGGTACCCTATCTGCCCCTGGATTTGGACGATGAGGACTCCCTCACAGACCGCTTCCAACGCCCTGCCCAGCGGGGCCTGGTGGACATTGCGGTGATCCGCCTGCCCCGGATCTCCAACTTCACGGATTTCAACCCCCTGGCCTGTTTGGAGCAGGTTTCCCTGCGCTACGTGGACTGTGTGGCCAGTCTGGGGCAGCCTCATGTGATCATTCTGCCCGGCACCAAGAACACCATGGAGGATCTGAAGTGGCTCCGGGAGAGCGGCCTGGAGGCGGCCATTTGCCGCCACGCCAGCCGGGGCGGCGCGGTTATGGGCATTTGCGGCGGCTACCAGATGCTGGGGAGCCGCCTGTCTGACCCGGAAGGGGTGGAGGCCGGAGGCCAGATGCGGGGCATGGGCCTACTGGAGGCGGAGACGGTCTTCCAGGGGGAAAAGACCAGAACCCGGGTCCGGGGCCGGGTCTTGCAAGCCCAGGGAATCTTTGAGCCTCTGGCGGGAACGGCCTTTGCAGGCTATGAAATTCATATGGGCCGGACCACGTCGCCCTTGCAGGCCTTTGCAGAGCTGGAGGGAGGCAAAAGCAGCCGGGATGGGCTGTGCGCCGGGAATGTGTTTGGGACCTATGTCCACGGCATTTTTGACGAAGGGGCGTTCAGTCGGGCCTTTGTAAACTGCATCCTCCGCAGCCTGGGCCTCACGGAGACCACGGGAGCCGTGGACTGGCGGACATATAAGGAGCGCCAGTATGACGCCCTGGCCCAGGGGGTGCGGGAGGCCCTGGATATGCCCTACATTTACCGCCTTTTGGGCCTTCCGACCGGGGAAAACCGGAAATGATCGCTTCCTTTGTGTTTGATTTGGACTCTACCGTGTTGCAGGGGGAGCTGCTGCCCGCCATTGGGGAGCAGGCTCTGGGGGACCGGGAGCTCCGGGGCAGGACTATGGAATCTGTGATGGGAGCTGCCCCCTTTGCCCAGAGCTTTCCCGCCCGGGTGGCCCGGTTGAGGCCGGTTCCTGTGGCCCAGGCGGCGGAAATTGCCCGGTGTCTTCCCCGGTACGAGAGCCTGTGCGCCTTCCTCCGGCGCAACCAGGAGCGGTGCTACCTGGCCACGGGAAATCTGGACGTCTGGATTGCTCCCCTGGTTCGGGAGCTGGGGTTGGAGGGGCATTGCTTTTCCTCTGTTGCCCGGGTGGAGCGGGGGTATGTGACGGGAATTGATTCCCTCTTGGACAAGGCCGCCGTCCTCAACACGCTGCCCCGGCCCATTGCTGCCGTGGGCGATGGCATAAACGACCTGCCCATGCTCCTGGGGGCAGATGTGGGCATTGCCTTTGCAGGCTCCCACCCGGCCCCATCGGAGCTGGCTCAGGCGGCCGGCTATGTGGCCTGGGATGAGAAAGCGCTTGTGACGCTTCTGGAAAGCCTGATGATGAATGGAAGGCGCTGAAGCCGGAATGTAACATTAGATGTAAAAAAGTCCCGGGGAGGTTCCCTCGTATGGCATGCGAGGAGCCTCCCTGGGACTTTTTGAATGGGGATGGGATTTCTGTCATGACAGCAGACCGGCGGCCTCAGTCTTCCTCGGGGGATTCGGCGGGCAGGTCGTTTTGACCGAGGCGCAGGTAGTCCAGGTGGCTGATGAGCAGGTCCAGGGTATCGTAGTTGATGCTGTAGTAGCGGCGGTTACCCCGGTATTCCACGTACAGGATATGCGCCTCCCTCATGTTGTACAGGTCCCGGGTCACAGTACTCATCAGGAGCTTTTCCCCTGTTTCCGTGATAATTTCCTGGGCGGACAGGGTTTTTCCCCGGAGGGCATAGAGCATCTTCATTCTCAACGGGCTGCTCAGTAGCCGCAAGGCTGTGTATTCCCAGTTGGCAAATTTCTGGGTTTTCTGTCCGGGGATGGAGGAGGCCGCGCCAATCAGGAGATCGAGGACCTTGTTTTCCTGGTTGTAGTAAAAGAAAAGACGCTGAGGATGAAAAAACATCAGGGAAGCTGTGACGCCGGAGATCTCATAATCCCCATTGCCACACAATTCCTTCTGAATGAAGTCTTTGGCCGATGTGAATTGGAGATGCCGCTCCCAGGCTGCAATCAAAGGCTCAGCTTTGGCAATCCAAGGTGGAAGCGCACGCTCCAGGTATTTCATGATGGGGAACAACATGCTGGACAGGGCGCTGATATGGGACGGGTAGTCGGAGAAGACCTCCAGCAGCCGGTCCTTCAGTACGGCGGGCGCCGGGAACTGCCCCAGTCCATTGGCAAAGGGAATCGGCTCATCTGGGTCCAGCTGCCGGAAGCACAGACGGTATGGGGCAATCCCGCTAAACACGATTCGTTCCCGCTGCATTCTTTCCAGCGGCCAGGCGGCTTGCATGCTGGAAACGCAGTGCTCAGCGTCAGGGCTGCTCCAGTCGGAGTAGGTGAACGCCAGGAGCCGCGCCACACAGGTATATGAACCGGAGCCGTACTTTGGAAGGGGAAAGGGCTCGAAATAGAAACGCACCTGTTCGTCTGCGGGGTCCACTCCGGCACAAGCCTCTTGCATCATGGACTCCATGACGGATTTGGGAAGGGCGCAGGGGCCGGGGAATGCGAGATTTTTTGCTGGGGTGCCGTTGACATAGGCGTAGAATAGTTCTGTGGCATCCGGATACAGGCATGGGTGGCGATAAAACGTGATATGCATAGCATGTTGTCCTTTCTGATGTGTATCAGGTGCGCGCCACGCTTAGTTGCAATAAAATACAAGGAAATGATAGCATACTTCGCCGGAAATTGCTAGTAGCAGGCACTGCGTTTTTTGACTGATAGCCAATTTTGGGCATAATATACAAATTTTATGTCAAATTTTTGGCAGATATCACAATTGTAAATTCTGCTGCCTTGATGCTAGAATAAAGAGGAAGTTGCAAAAGATGCTGTGTAATGTCACCGGCAGTCTGGAACTTGAGACGAGATAGTTGCAAAAAAGAGCAAGTAAATTTGCTTCAACGCGCGCCACAGCTGGCGCAGTGCAGGAAGGAGGAGAAGCCGGCATACGTTTGAGCAGGGCGGACTGCCTGGCTCAAATGGGCAGAGATATGAGGAGGTACCATTGTTTACGTCAGAGGCTACCTAGAATGAAACAAAAGGAGAGATAATTTATGAAAAAGCCGAATTTGAGTAGAACGCTACACCGTGGACTTGCGATGATTCTGGCGTTTGCGCTGCTCCTTGGTATGCTGCCTGCGGCGGTGCAGGCGGCGCCTGCCAGCTCCGACGGCGGGCCGGTTACTTCCGGCCTGGAGAATGGGACGGAGCAGCGTTTGCTGGATATGCTTGACCAGGAAAATGGGCTGCAAAAAGCGGAGCTGATGGAATCTGCTTACGACCCCGATGAGGTCGTCACTGTGATTGTCAGCCTGGAAGATGTTCCTGCCACTGTGCTTGACAGCACAAGGGAGAAGGAGGCGCAGCATCAGCGTGTGCAGATGGAGATTGCAGACCTGGTGGCAGCAAAATCATCTGATTCGATCCACGCTACGGCAGAAGATCCTGCAGCCGGCGCCTTTGCTGTGCGGTATGATTACTATGAGGTCATGAACGGCTTTGCCGCAGATGTGGAGTATCGCTTCCTGAAGGACATTGCGGCCCTGGACTCTGTGGACTCCGTTTATGTGGAGACGGTCTTTACCGTTCCGGAGGATCAGGAGCAGGATTACGAAAATGCCAACGCGCTTGCCATGGTGGGGGCTGACAGCAGCCCGTATACCGGCGACGGCCAGGTGATTGCCATCATTGACAGCGGCGTGGATGTGGAGCACGAGGCGTTCCAGGGGGCAGTCCCCACAGACGCATTGACAGAGGCCAAGCTTTCTGATTTGGCGGGACAGCTGAACGCCGGCAGTGGCGCCTTAACTGCGGCGGAGCTGCGGGTGGATGATAAGTTCCCCTTTGCCTATGACTATGCCGACAGAGATACCAACGCCATCCCCGGCCCCGAAACCGGCCTGGATCATGGCACCCATGTGGCGGGCATTGCGGCGGCCAACAGCGGCGATACGATTCGCGGCGTTGCGCCGGATGCGCAGGTTGTGGCCATGAAGGTCTTTGACGACCTCCTGGGCCAGGGCCGGGAGTCCAATATCATTGCGGCAGTGGAGGATGCGGTAACCCTGGGCGTGGATGTCATCAATATGAGTCTGGGCTCCGATGCGGGCTTCTCCACCAGCACGGAGGAGCAATTCCAGAAGATTTACGATTCTGTGAAGAGCCACGGCGTGATTCTGAATGTGGCTGCGGGCAATGCCTACAGCTCCGCCCTTGGCAACGAGGCCGGGAACAATCTGCCTGCTGTCACCAATCCCGACAGCTCCATGCTTGCCTCCCCAGCGACGCAAAATTCCGCTTTGGCGGTGGCCAGTGTGAACGCGGTCTCCCCGGCGTATTACCTGGTGGCCTCCGACGGCACAAAGATCTTCTACAAAGAAGCGACGGTGGAGGGCAAAACCCTGTTGGCAAGTCTGAACGCCACCTTGGAATATGTGGACTGCGGTTATGGCAGCCCCAGTGATTTTGACACCGCCCTGACAAAGGCGGGCCTCACCACGCTGGAAGGCAAGATCGCTCTGGTACAGCGAGGCGTTGCGGAGGGAGACTCCAGCCAGCTGACCTTTGAGCAGAAGGTGGACAACGCCTATGCCAAGGGCGCCGAGGCCATCCTGGTCTATGATAACGTCGTCAGCGAGTCCCTGACGGATATGGGCGGCATTACGAAGACCGACATTGGCTCCGTGTTCATCTCCAAGGCCGATGGGGAGAAGCTCCTTTCCCTTGGGGATCAAAGGGTCACCGTGGGCCAGACCCAGTGGGAGGACGGGGCGCTGACCATGTCTGATTTCAGCTCCTGGGGCGTCACCCTGGATCTCAAGCTGAAGCCGGAAATCGCGGCGCCCGGCGGCAATATTTACTCGGCTGTACTGAACAATGGCTACGCCAATATGAGCGGTACCTCTATGGCCTCCCCCCATATGGCCGGCCTGTCCGCATTGGCAAAGCAGTACATTATGTCTGACTCGAAATTTGCATCGTTCAGCGAAGGAGAGAAAATCAATCTGGTTTCCGCCATGCTGATGGCCACGGCGGAGCCTATGGCCCGGGGCGAAAACAGCTACTACTCTCCCCGCCAGCAGGGCGCAGGTCTGGCCAATATCCAGGCTGTCGCCAGCGCCAAGGCCTATTTGACGGTGGAGGGCGCAGACCCTGCAAAGCCCAAGGCGGAGTTGGGCGATGGGACAGGCCCGTTCAGCTTCACCTTTACGGTTCATAACCTGACCGGCGACGCCCTCACCTATACCCTGGACGCGGCGGCCCTGTCTGAGGAGATCGTTGATGGGTACTTCCAGCAAAAATCCAAAAACTACGCTGGAAACGGAATTGCCATTTCCTATGACGGTGCAACGGAAGACGGAACGGTTTCCGTTCCCGGCCATGGCGCTGCCACGGTGACGGTGACCATTACGCCGGAGGAATCCTTCCGGGCTGCGGTTGCTGAGGCGGTGAACGGCACCTTCCTCGACGGCTTTGTGTTCCTCACAGCCGGTGAGGGCAGCGGCTCGAACCTGTCTCTGCCGTATCTCGCCTTTTACGGCGACTGGAGCGCCGCTCCCATCCTGGACGGCCAGTTCATTGACGGCGATTCTGCCCACCATATGCGCTCCAGCTACGTTTACAGTGCCAGCAATGGGAATTACTACCTGGGACAAAACGCATTTGACGGAACCTACGGCATCGACCCGAACAAATATGTTATTTCCGCAGACAGCATGGCTCAGATTTTTGCGGAGCTGGGCACGGTGACCGGTATGCTGCGCAATGCCGAGCAGGTCACTTATACGGTTACTCAGAAGGATACGGGAAGAATTATGCAGCAGGACGTCTTCAACCAGGTAAAGAAGTCCTACTACTTTGTAAGCGCCGGTGTTGTGACGTATGCGGAGGCCTTCCTCCCCTATGCGCCTACCTTCAGCGGACTGGACAGCAGTGGCCGGGAAATTGCCGAAGGGTGGTATACCTTTGCCGTTGCCGCCACACGCCCCGGCTCCCAGGAGCTGGACACCTGGACCTTTGATTTCTACTATGACACCACACCGCCGAAGCTGGAGGGTGCGGAGATCGTTGGTGAGACTGGGCAGCAGAAATTGGTGCTCCACTTATCCGATAACCACTACATGAGCGCTCTGCAGCTGGTGACCTCCAGCGGCCAGGCGGTGAAGACCTTCACATTTGGCGATCCCGACAACCTGGATACCCGCCAGACGGATGGGCGCAGCCTCTACACGGTGGAGACCGATTTGGAAGAGCTGATTGCGGCGCTGGAGCAGTCCGGTGACCGGACGGATGTGATTCGGATCGATGCGTTTGACTATGCCGTGAACTATGCCGAGCTGTCCACGGTGATCCGGGATACATATCCCACGGGCATTACCCTAAGTGCCAGCCAGCTTTCGATGACGCGTGGAAAGGTTACCTCTTTGACCGCGACTCTGGAGCCGGAGGCTGTAACCAAAGACGGGATCACCTGGAGCAGCAGCGATCCTGCCGTGGCCACTGTGGATGAGACCGGCGCGGTCAGAGCCCTTTCCGTTGGTACTGCTGTGATCACGGCTCAGACGGAGACGGAAGGCGTGGCGGCGACCTGTGCGGTTACAGTGACGGAAATTCCTGCCCAGCAGGGAATCGTGGTGGACTATGATGAAATCACATTGAATATGGGCACATCCCGCCAGCTGACCGCGACTCTGGCAGCCGGGGTGGAAGATGGGGCGGTAACCTGGACCAGCGGCGACACCGGGGTGGCCGCAGTGGATGAAACCGGAAGGGTGTCCGCAGTCAGCACAGGCAAGACTACGGTGACGGCCTCTGTGACGGCAGACGGTGCCACATATTCCGCCTCCTGCGCCGTGTCGGTTCGCCCGGAGGACTATGATGACTTCGTAATCGACGGCGATGGCGTCTTAAAGGAGTATACGGGCTGGCGTACCCAGGTTTCTATTCCTGAGGGCGTCACAAAGATCGACGATTATGTCTTTGCCATGCGGCCTGTGGAGCAAATTTTCATCCCCACCAGCGTCACGGAGATTGGAAATTATGCTTTCTCCAATTGTCAGCGGTTGTATCAGGTTACCTTCGCGGAGGATAGCAAGCTGTACAAGATCGGTGATTTCGCCTTTGAAACCACGGTGATCACAGAAATCCGGCTTCCTGACGGCGTTCGGGAGATCGGTAGCCAGGCGTTCTATAATTGCTATTACCTCAACACGGTCATCCTGCCTGAGGGCTTGACTGAGATTCCGGATTATATGGTTTACGCCTGTGGCAATCTGAAAAACATCAACCTTCCCAGTACACTGAAGACCATCGGAGCCTACGCACTGGCGTCCAGCGGCCTGGAAACGCTGGAATTCCCTGCCGGCCTGGAAACCATTGGTGCTTACGCCCTTAACGGTGTACAGATTCCCTCCTTTACCGCCCCTGCCGGCCTTGTGACCATCGAAACCGGCGCTTTCGTGGCTTCCGGCATTACAGAGGTTACCCTGAACGATGGGCTGAAGACCGTCGGCGCCAAGGCATTCTCTCAAACTTATATTACCTCTCTGACCTTCCCGGACAGCGTCACGGAGGTAGGGGACTTTGTCCTGGAGAATTGTCCCGACCTGGAGGAGGTTACCATTGGCGCTGGCATCACCAGCCTGCGGGGACCCTTTGTCTCCACTCCCAGCCTTGCCCGTATTTCCGTCGCTTCTGGAAATACCAGCTTCCGGGTGGTGGACAACGTCCTGTTCAGCATGGATGGAACTGTCCTGATGTGCCATCCCGCCGCGCAGACGGAGCTGGTTTCCACCGGGGTTTATACCATCCCGGCAAACGTCACCAAGGTGGCGGAGTACGCCTTTGCGTACCTGTCCAACCTGAAGGAGCTTCGCTTCTCCCCGGAGGCAAAGCTGGAGGAGATCGGCGCCTACGCCTTTGCCTCCACGCCCATCCCTTCCCTGGTAACGCCTGACAGCGTGAAGACCATCGGAGGCAACGCGTTCTCCTTCTGCGAAAGCCTCACAACCCTGGATCTCAACCAGGTTGAGACGGTGGGAGACTATGCGTTCCAGTACTGTGTGTTTGTCCAGCCGGATCTGGGCGACGCCCTGGTGAATCTGGGAGCATACGCCTTTGCCTGGTGCCCCAATCTGGAGATTGTGATTTTCCCCGACTCTCTGGTTACAGTGGGAAAGAGCGCATTCTCCAACTCTCCGAAGATCCGGAGCATTACCATTGGCGCCAGCCTGACGGACCTGGGAGAAATCAGCTTTACCGGTGCCAACAATCTGGAGACGATTCACGTCTCTGAAAAAAATCCTGTGTTCAGCAGCGTGGACGGCGTGTTGCTGCGGGACGGTGGGAAGGAACTGATCCTTTGCCCGCCCAAGAACCCCATGACGGAATTTATCGCCCCTGCCACGGTGGAAACCGTTGCGAATTTTGCATTCCGGAATGTCAAAACTCTGGAAAAAGTGGAGTTCCAGGAGGGCCTGAAAACCCTGGGCACCAGTGCCTTTAACGGCTGTACCAGTCTGAAGGAGATCAAGCTGCCCAATTCCCTGGAAACAGTGGGGGCCTTCGCCTTCGCCAACGCAGTCATTGAAACTCTTACCTTTGGGGACAACCTTCAGTCTGTTGCCAGCTGGGCGTTTTCCTTCATGGGTTCCCTGAAGCATCTGGTATTTACCAAGGGCAACGACACCAGCATTGAGTGGATTCCCAACATGGACGCACTGGAGACCCTCTATCTGGGCGATGGCGTGAAGACTTTGGAACGGAGCGCTTTCTCCGGCAATACGACCCTCAAGCATGTTGTCCTGGGTACGGGATTGACAGACGTGGGAGAATATGCCTTCAATGACGTGTTCAAGACCGTGTTCTATGCCCAGCCGGGCACGGCAGGGTATGCATCCGGCGAAGCCCTTGTGGCGGACCTCAACAGCCGGAAGGGAGCCCAGGTGACCCTGCAGGCCTATACGCCCCTGTCTGTGGAGCTGACCGCAACCCAGAGTCAGGAAACTGCCCAGGTAACTGCTTCCGCCACCGGAGGCATCGAGGGTACGGAATACCGCTTCGTCACGGTGGACGCAAATGGCGTGGAAACGGAGCTCCAGGGCTTCTCCGCTCAAAATACGGCCACGGTCCCCATGGGAGATACGGACGTCACAGTTCGCGTTTATGTCCGGGATGTGACGCAGTATACCATTGTCAGAGATCTGACGGTTTCCCCAGGCGGTCAGGATGCTGCGCACTATACTATGAATGCGGTCCTCAGCAACTTTAGCTTCCAGGACGTGGACAACAGCAAGATTTCCCCCATTGTCAAGGACACCGTCGAAATTGAGGAAACGGCGGACGGCGCCTATTTGGTGACCTTGACCATAGAAAGCGGCAATCTTCCCTCCTTCTCCGATTACAATGACGGCAACTTCACCGGCCAGAACATCACGTCTCTCCAGTACAGACGGAGCTCCTCCGATTATGAGATGTACCAGGCTACCATGGTTTACGACAACCCGGTAACCGGCGTCCGCAGGTACCGGATGGAGATGCTGGAGCTGCCCCAGGGCCTCCTGCTGGAGTTTGTGACAGATTTGATGACCCAGCATCCCACCGGATGTCTGAGGGTGGCCGAGTCTACGCTCACCCCCTTCGTTCCGGAGAAGTCCGACCTGAACGCAACCATCGCTGTGGCCGAGGCCCTGACGGAGGGCGATTACACCGCCGAAACCTGGGCTGCTCTTGTAGACGCTCTGGAAAAGGCCAGAACGGTAGCTGCCGATGAGACGGCGACCCAGACCCAGGTGGACGATGCCGCTACCGGCTTGGCCGCTGCCATTCAGGCGCTGGCAGAGGTCCATAAGCACACAAATACAAAACTGGTGGGCCAAAAAGAAGCCACCTGCACCGAGAGCGGCTACACCGGCGATGAGGTTTGTATTGATTGCGGCGAGATTGTGAAGCAGGGTGAGGTGATTCCCGCCACCGGTCACAAGTTTGACGAGACGGTGATTGCCCCCACCTGTACCGCTTCCGGCTACGACAAATTTGTCTGCACCGTTTGCGGCTACGAGTATCACGACCACTTCACCGCACCTCTTGGCCACGGGGAGACCGAACTGCGGGACGCCAGAGAAGCCACCTGCACGGAGGACGGCTACACCGGCGACGAGGTTTGCACGGTTTGCGAAGAAATCGTGAAGCAGGGTGAGGTGATTCCCGCCACCGGCCACAGCTGGGATGAGGGCGTTGTGAAGACGGAGCCCGGCTGCTGCGAGGAGGGTGTGATGCATTACACCTGCACCGTGTGCGGCGAGACCAAGGAGGAGAACATCTCCCCCAAGGGTCACCAGTACGAAAAGACTGTGATTGATCCCACCTGCACTGCCTCCGGCTATGACGAATATGTCTGCACCGTTTGCGGCTACGAGTATCACGATCACTTCACTGCGCCTCTGGGCCATGGCGCGACGGAGGTCAAGAATGCCAAAGGGGCCACCTGTACAGAAGACGGCTACACCGGCGACGAGGTGTGCACGGTGTGTGGCCAGATTGTGAAACAGGGTGAGACCATTCCCGCCCTGGGCCATAAGACCGAGCTCCG
>OGXX01001024.1_pt1 | contig 29510 bp, 24 predicted proteins | sample 1576301 | NCBI WGS metagenome assembly OGXX01 (sample SAMEA3541469, study PRJEB24748) | human gut metagenome | biome: human gut; feature: human-associated habitat; material: faeces | place: China | collected 2012
TAACAGACGAAGCAAAGAAAATAGAAGACTGTAATTTTACAGAAGAAGAAAGAGAAAGAATAAGCATATACATAACAAATGTAATAAGAGAAGTTAACCATGACCTAGCAGAAAAATTGCTAGAAAAAATAAATATAGAGGAGGGAGAAAATATGAGATTAGGACAAGCACTAGTAGATTATTGGTACGATGGAGTAGCCAAAGGCGAGGAAAAACGGAAGAAAAGAAGGCAGAAAAGAAGGCAAAAAAGAGGGTTATGCTTCTGGAAAGCAAAAGAATAAGCTTGAAGTAATTGGAAGAATGTTAAAAGCAAATCTTAGTATTGATTTAATAAAAGAATGTACAAAAGCAACAGATAAAGAAATAGAAGAAGCAAAAATGGCAAAAAACTAAAAAATAATACAAAATCATAAGAGCAAAATTTCAAAAAACTCTTGCATTGCAGGAGTTTTTTTGATATAATATTATACGTTAGAAAATACGCACACAAATAGTAGTTTAAAAAGGAGTGCTTATATAAATCTTTTTAATGTATAAGTCTTTTTAAATGTTAATAATTTGTGGAGGGTAAAACTAAGAGGAGGAACAATTATGGCAGTAGTTGCAATGAAACAATTACTAGAAGCTGGTGTTCATTTTGGACATCAAACAAGAAGATGGGATCCTAGAATGGCTGAATATATATTCCAAGCTAGAAATGGTATTCACATCATCGATTTACAAAAAACATCTAAAAAACTTGATGAAGCTTATGAATTCTTAAAAGAACAAGCTGAAGAAGGAAAAACAGTTCTATTTGTAGGAACAAAGAAACAAGCTCAAGACTGTATGAAAGAAGCAGCTGAAAAATGTGGTATGTACTACGTTAACCAAAGATGGTTAGGTGGAATGCTTACAAACTTTGCTACAATAGAAAAAAGAATTGAAAGATTAAACGAACTTGAAAAAATGCAAGAAGACGGAACTTTCGATGTATTACCTAAAAAAGAAGTTATACTTCTTAAAAAAGAAATGGATAAATTAGAGAAAAACTTAGGTGGTATCAAAAATATGAAAGAGATGCCAGGAGTTTTATTCATAGTAGATCCTAAAAAAGAAAGAAATGCTATATTAGAAGCAAGAAAATTAAACATCCCAACAGTAGGATTAATAGACACAAACTGTAATCCAGAAGATGTTGACTACGTAATTCCTGGAAATGATGATGCTATAAGAGCAGTTAAATTAATAGCTGATACAATGGCAAATGCAATCATAGAAGGAAGACAAGGAGAATCTTTTGAAGCAGAAGAAACTGAAGAAGTTCAAGAAGAAGTTTCAGAAGAACCAACAAGCATGGAAGAAGTTGTTGAAGCAGCTGAAGAAAACGAAGCTGAATAATTTAAGATTAAATATAAAAGGGTAGGGCGTGCCCTATCCTTTAAATTATAAAAAGATATAAGATTTATATCAAAATAAAGGGAGGTTATATAATGATTACAGCAAGCCAAGTAAAAGAATTAAGAGAAAAAACAGGTGCAGGAATGATGGACTGCAAAAAAGTATTAACAGAAACTGATGGAGACATGGAAAAAGCAACAGAGTTATTACGTGAAAGAGGAATAACAAAAGCAGCTAAAAAATCATCAAGAATAGCAGCAGAAGGATTAGTAGATAGCTACTTATCAGAAGATGCAAAAGTAGGAGCAGTTGTAGAAGTAAATGCTGAAACTGACTTCGTTGCAAAAAATGAAGAATTCAAAGCTTTTGTTAAAGACGTTGTAAAACAAGTAGCTTTAAACAATCCAAAGGATGTTGAAGAACTATTAGCTCAAAAATCAATAGCTGAACCAGACAAAACAGTACAAGAAGTATTAACAAACAAAATAGCTACAATTGGAGAGAACATGTCAATAAGAAGATTTGCTAGATTTGAAACAAATGGAAAACTAGCAACATATATCCATGGAGAAGGAAAAATTGCTGTATTAGTAGATATGGAAAATGCTGATGACCAACTTGCAAAAGATATATGCATGCAAATTGCAGCAGCAAGACCAGAATTCGTAAACGAGAGCGAAGTACCACAAGAAAGAATAGACAAAGAAATGGAAATACTAAAAGCTCAAGCTATGAATGAAGGAAAACCAGAAGCAATAGCTGAAAAAATGGTACAAGGAAGAATTGGAAAATTCTATTCAGAAATATGCTTAGTAGACCAAGAATTTGTTAAAAACCCAGACATGAAAATTAAACAATTATTACAAGAAAAAGGTGCTACAATAAACAGATTTGCAAGACTTGAAAAAGGTGAAGGACTAGAAAAAAGAGAAGAAAACTTTGCTGAAGAAGTTGCAAAACAATTAAAATAAAAATACAAGAAGGTTGCTTAAGTGCAATCTTCTTCTTGTATTGCTTTTTATGGTAGAAACTGGTATAATTAGCAATATAAAATAGTAAGGAGAGAACAAGTGAAAAATATAGAGAAAAAGCAAAAAAATAAAGAAAAAAAAGAAGACAGCGCAAAAATAAGAGCAATAAAATTTAACATATTAGCAGTAGTAGCAATAATAATCTTTTGTGCATCATTGTGTCCTGTAACACTACAAAATGACACATACTACACAATAAAAATAGGAGAGCACATAGTAAACACAAAAACAGTGGACATGCAAGATCCATTTTCTTGGCATGAAAATATGCCATACACATATCCGCATTGGGCATATGACGTAATTATTTACTTAATATATAATGCTTTCGGGATGATGGGAATATTTATCTCAACAATAGTACTTGCATGTGTATTAGGAGTGCTAATGTATTTTACAAACTGTAAAATATCAAAAAACAAACTAGTATCATTCTTAATCACAATTGGAGCAATGTACTTGATGAAAGATTACATCGCGGCAAGAGCACAGCTAGTAACATTTATATTATTAGAACTAACCATATTGTTAATAGAAAAATTCTTAGAAACAAAAAAAATAAGATATCCAGTTGGAATAGTATTAATTTCAATAGCTATAGCAAATCTACATTGTGCAGTATGGCCATTCTTCTTTGTAATATTCTTGCCATATATTGCAGAATATCTAATATTCACAATAATTGACGCTCAACCAATATATAAAATACAACAAAAAATATATGACCTAAGAATAAAAATAAACAACAAAAAAATAGATAAAAACAAGGAAAAATACACAGAAAAAATAAACAAAATAATAGCAAAAAAAGAAGAGAGTCAAATAGCAAATAAAAAATATTTAGAAAACCAAGCTAAAAGAAGAGAAAAGCCTTATAGAATAAAATATGAGAAAAACACGGCTACAAAGTGGTTAATATTAGTAATGATAATATGTGTGCTTACAGGACTATTAACACCACTTGGAGATACACCATACACATATTTGTATAAAACAATGCAAGGAAACACAACAGAGAGTATAAGCGAACATCTTCCATTAACATTAATAAATGCAAAAAATATATTAATTACACTTGTTTTAGTATTAGTGCTATTAATATTCACAGACACAAAAATAAGATTAAAAGATTTATTTATGTTAGCAGGTTTAGCACTATTGATGTTTATGACAAGAAGACAAATTTCAATGTTTGTATTATTGGGAAGTGCAATCATTGCTAAACTGATTGCAGATTTGTTTAGAAAATATGACAACAAGGGATTAGAAGAAATTGAGAAAATCATGGTTTCAACATTAGGAACTATCGCAGTGTTCTGTATCATAGCATTATTAGCAATATTAGAAATAAGACCAAAAGTAAATGATAAGTTTGTAAAAGAATCATCATATCCAGTAGACGCAGCAACATATATAACAGAAAATCTAGACTTAAATTCAATTAGATTGTTTAACGAATATAATTATGGTAGCTACTTAATATTTAGAGGAATACCAGTATTTATAGACTCAAGGGCTGATTTATATGCACCAGAATTTAACAAGATAAAAGACTCTCAAGATGAAGAACTTGCAAAAGGAAGAGATATTTTCTCGGATTATATAAGCACATCAAATATATCAAAATATTATGAAAAAACTTTTGAAAAATATGATATTACACATGTGATTTTATCTAAAAAATCAAAACTAAATATGCTAATAAATAAGAACGACAAATATAATAGAATATATTCAGATGACTATTTTGTGATATATGAAAGAAATAAATAAAGGAGAAGAATGTGGAAGAAATAGTTGTACAAGATAACGAGCAAAACAAAAGAGTAGACGCGTATATAGCAGAAGCAAAAACAGAACTATCAAGAACAACAATTAAAAGATTGCTAGACACAGGAGATATACTTGTAAACGGCAAAAAACAAAAAGCTTCATACAAACCAGAATCTGGAGATATAATTCAAATAAATATGCCAGAAGCAACAGAAACAAAGCTAATAGCACAAGACATTCCAGTACCAATAATATATGAAGACAAAGATATTATTGTAGTAAACAAACCAAAAGGAATGGTAGTACATCCAGCAAATGGCAACCCAGATGGCACACTTGTAAATGCAATCTTAGCAATGTGTAAAGAAAGTCTGTCTGGAATAGGTGGAGAAATTAGACCGGGAATAGTACATAGACTAGATAAGGATACATCAGGATTATTAATAGTTGCTAAAAACGATTTAGCTCACATGAACATGAGCAAACAAATTCAAGATAGAAAAGTAACAAAAAAATATATAGCTTTGGTTAGAGGAATTGTGCCAGAAGACGAAGCGACAATCGATATGCCGATTGCAAGAAGCCAGAAAGATAGAAAAAAGATGGCAGTGGACAAAAATGGAAAGGAAGCTGTTACACATTTTAAAGTTTTAGCAAGATACGATAAATATACATTACTGGAAGTAAAAATAGATACAGGTAGAACACACCAAATAAGAGTGCATATGTCATATATTGGGCATCCAGTAGTTGGGGATGAAGTGTACTCAAATGGAAAAAATGAATTTGGCGTAAAAGGGCAAATGTTGCATGCAAAATACTTAAAATTCAAACATCCAGTAACAGGAGAAGAGTTAGAGCTAGAAGCTCCTCTTCCTGAATATTTTGAAGAAGTTTTAAAACAATTAGAAGAAAGAAAGCAGGGAAAATAGATGGAAGAAAGATTACAAAAATACCTTGCAAACAATGGGATTGCAGCGAGAAGAAAATGTGAGGAATACATACTAGATGGCAAAGTCAAAGTAAATGGAAAAATTGTAACAACACTAGGAACAAAAATAAACCCAGAAACAGACAAGGTCGAATTTAATGGTAAAGAAGTCAAAAAAATCGAAAAAAAGGTTTATGTATTATTAAATAAACCAATAGGATATGTGACAACTGCAAAAGACCAATTTGATAGGCCGACAGTTCTAGATTTAGTTAAAATTAAAGAAAAAGTTTTGCCAGTTGGAAGACTTGACATGTACACTTCTGGAGCACTTCTTTTAACGAATGATGGAGAATTTATAAACAGAGTGACACATCCTAAAAACGAAATAGAAAAAACATATACAGTAACAGTTAAAGGAATTGTAAATCAAGAAGATGTAAAAAGACTTGAAGAAGGAGTCGAGATAGAAGATTATGTATCTGGAAAGGCAAAAGTAAAAATATTAAAAACAGACGAAGAAAAACAAATTTCAAGAGTGCAGATTACAATTCATGAAGGTAAAAATAGAGAAGTAAGAAAAATGTGTGAGGCAATAGGAAAAAAAGTATTGGCTCTACATAGAAGAAAAATAGGAAATTTAGATGTTAAAAACATTGAAATAGGACATTGGAGATACTTAACAGCAAAAGAAGTAGAAAATTTTAGTATTGACAAATAATACAAAATGTGGAAAAATAGTGTAAACAGAAGAAAAGGCGGATGTGAAAATGAATGAAACAGCGGTACATAAGGGCGAAATTGTAAGTGGAGTGGTAAAAAACATACAACCATATGGAGCATTTATACAAACAGATAAAGGAATAGATGGTTTGCTGTATATAGAAGATATATCAGTTGCAAGGATAAAGACGCCTAAAGAAAGACTTTCGGTAGGACAAAAAATAAATGTTGTAGTAAAAGACATAAATACAGAAAAGAATAGAGTGTATTTTTCTTATAAAGAAATGCTAGGAACTTGGGATGAAAATATAAGAGATATACAAGAGAAAACAATCATACCAGGAATAATAAGAGAAACAGAAAAAGACAAAAGAGGAATATTCATTGAGTTAAAACCAAATCTAGTAGGCATGGCAGAATACAAAGAAGGTTTTGAATATGGACAAAAAGTCGAAGTTTATGTAAAAAAGATTATTGAAGACAAGAAAAAAATTAAACTAAAATTAGTATAATTAAGGAGGAATCAAAATGGTAGAAGATTCAAACATTAAAACAACTGTATCTCCATTTGCAATAAGAGAGGGAGAAATAAAAGTATTTGATGGAAAAGACGGATATGTGTCAATGAATCAAATAGTTCAAAAGATAAATGTAGGACACATCAATGATTTACATTTTAGAATTATGGAACTTGTAAATCAATTTGAATTTATCACATCAAGACAATTATTCAAACTATTGGAAAGAGAAAAAATAGAAGTAAAGTCGCAAGACAAATTAAACAACAAGTTAGAACAACTAGTTAAAACAAAAATACTAACAAGATACTATTTTAATTCAGAAGACGGAAAAGGAATATACAGAGTATATTGCTTAGAGAAAATGGGAAAATACTTGCTAAGCTCAAGAGGAATAGAATGTAAATGGCAACCAACAGACAACACAAAACCTGTTGCAATGATAAAAAAGAGACTAGCAGGAAACCAATTATTAATTGCATACATGGAGAAAGTAAAAGCATTTGATTCATACGAAGTAAAGCCTCCAATTACAGCGAAAACGGCCAATAAGACATTTAAAGCTACTGGAGGTAAAGTTACACTAAAAAAAGCATTAAAATCAATAGACTTCATTTTCGAAGCAATTAGAAGGGAAGACGATTGGGAGAAAAAACTTGTAGAAAAAATGAAATTATACAAAGATTTCTATGAGAATTTTATGCCAATGGATTCTGGATTCAAAACATTACCACAACTTATATTACTATGTGAAGATGAAAAACACATGGCAGAAGTTTTTAAAGTTATTGTGATGAATGGACTAGAAATAAATAAAATAAATTTATATTACACAACAGATCTAAGACAAAATGAAAAAAGCTTAGACAAGAGTTTAATAACATTTAAATTAGACGAAACAACAAACAAATACAAAATCGAAAACGTGGAAATAAAATTATTAGGATAGAGATTGACAAAATAAAGAAACGGTTATATACTATATAAGACAGATTTTATCTGTGATTTATTGGATTGGGATATTAGGCGATAAGGAGAATGATATATGGGACCTAATAGATACGATTTCGATAACGACCTGTTTGATTACGATGAAACGACTGATACCATAACTGGTGTAAACGGAGAAACATACGATGGCGACGGAAACGAAATTACTGAAGACGGTTAAGCACTAAGCAGAGAATAATTTCACCCAATCCAAAAAATTCCCCTTCTAAGGGGAATTTTTTTATTGATTTTTGTTTGGTTTCTTGAAATTAATTACGATAGCATCTTCATTATCAAATAAGTATTTAGAATCTGCTGTATCTGTATTAATTGGATCTATTTCATCATCAACATTGTCATCAAAGTGATAATGTTTTAAATTGTTTTTCTTTTTCTTGTTGTCATCATCATGAGTATAAGGCGTTCCAGAATTATACTTGTCGAAATCATAGAATTTAACATTCTTTTCTTCATTATATTTTGGTGACATGAAATCTAATATAACAATACCATTATCAAATTTACCACTAAGATTTTTTAACTTATACAAAGCTTGTTTAAATTTAAGTGATTGTAATTTACCAGGCTTATATCTTATTTCAGGTCCATACTTGATACCAGTTAGTTTTGGCTCGTATTCACCTTTTGCAGTATCATAAGAATTACCAAATTGCCATCTCTTTTCATTACCAATCTCTTTTGACCACCATTCGTTGTCTTCTGGAGTATTGTTACCAAATACAAATTTGTTAGAACAGTTAGCTGTGATAGTTTCTCTATGTTTTTTATCTGCTCCATCTAGCTGAGCTAAGTTTTGAACAGATACAACAGTAGAAACTTTATATTTTCTATAAATTGTAAACAATGGATCAGTAACATTTCCAACAAAGTCTGAAAACTCGTCTACATAGAAGAAATGTGGAACTCTATCCTTTTCTGTACCAGGTCTTCTTAAAACTGAGTATTGTAGCATAAGGATACAGAATAATCCAAAAGCTTGATGAATATTTGGTCCCAAATCGCCACGTCTTGTACAGATAAAAGTAATTTCTCCATTTGAAAGAGCTTTGTCAAAGTTGACAGTGTTTACTCTATTACATAAAATATTTTTTACACCACTGTAACGTAACAAGCTATCTAATTGAGCACTAGCATGTGTTACGAATTTTTCCATATCAGATCTACCAGATGCTTCTGGGTAGAAGTTTCTTTCAAAATATTTTATCAATGCTGTATACTTTTCAGCAAGTTCAGAATCTTGTTTCATTGCTTCACACAAATCTACTACTAAATCGAAATCTGTTAAACAATTTAATACATCTTCTAAAGTAGGTAAATCGTCATTGTGTAATCTTGGATACATTTCTTTTAACAATATAGCTAAGTTTTCAACAGCTTGATTTGCTGCATTTTCTCTGTAAGCTAAAGTCATATCAGGTGCACTTGAAGAGTACAAACCTTTTAAAACAGTTGAAATAGCTATTGCTGTTTGAATTGGATCATCAAAAACAAATGGGTTAACACCAACTGAGGTTGGATCATTTGGATCTATAAGATTAACTTTTAGTTTTTGAGCCTTTGCTACTTTCATCATACGATTTACTGATTCAATATCAGGTGCAATGTATGTGATACCAAGGTTTTTGTAAATATATTTATCTCCTGCACCAGCAATAATTAATTTCTTAAAATAAGTATTATAAACATTTTCTTTTCCTTCTTTTGGTTTGATCATGTTTAAATTAAAATTAGAATTGATGTACTCACTAGTGTAAGGACAAGTTAATGTTGCAATTCCAGTCTTTAAAGCTGTAAATCCCATTTCCTTTGAAACTTCTCTAAAAAAGTATTTCTTTGTTAAATCCTGTGCAATCATAGGCTCAAATAAAAGAGAAGTTTTTCCTGAACCAGAGATACCACATATCAAAGTAGGGAAGAATCTCTTTTCCTCTGCAAGCTTAACCTTAGTTCCGTTACGCTTATCAAGTCCAAAATACAACTCACAAGTATAATCTCCCCAAGAAGCTGATTTATCAGCTAAGCTAATACCTTTATACTCGTAAATAGATTCAAGCATTTGTCTATTATCGTGAACAAATGTAATCAAGAATTTAATTACTAAGAAGAATGTTGTTAAAGGTAAGTACAATGCTACGGCTGAAAATGCCGGCTTAATCAATGTATAGAAGTTTGCTGCTATATATGAGAAGTTTGGAACTGACATAAATAACATCCAACCTAATTGATTAATAAACTGTACAAACATCGATATTACAAGTAAATAAATACATACAATATATGTATCGAAAAATACTAATTTTGTTTTGTCTGAATCTGCATACTTAGATGAGAATGATAATAAGAACGCAAATACAGGGCATGCAATAGCTAGGGTATAACCAATAGGTCCCCAATAAGTGCAAGCCATACCTGTAAATATCATCATTAACATTTCAACTACTCTATCTACAACTAAATAGGCAGATACTAAAGTTAATATATAAGTACAAAAAGTATTTCGATCAGTTTTTAGTTTCTTCAATAATTTATCTATTACTTTCAAAAAATTCACCACTTTCCAAAAATATCCTACATATATATTATCTTATAAAATGAAGAAAAATACAAGTGTTTTGAGCAATTTTGTGCAAAAAATGTCAATTTTTTTGTTAAAAAGTATGCACATAAAAGAATATTATGAAAAAACAATGAAATATTTGACAAGAAAGGCTTAAAGAGAATTAAATAAACAACCTGCGAATATATTTACACAGGAGGAAATAAAATGTCTAAAACAAAAAAACAGAGTTTTATGCAAGGAATTATGACTCTAATGTTTTCTCAAGTTATAATAAAAATATTCGGGCTAATATATAAACTATATTTGACAAATAAAAAAGGATTTGGAGATGCCGGAAATGCAATATATAATAGTGGTTTTCAAATATATGCATTACTGCTAACAATAGCATCTATAGGAGTTCCGAATGCAATAGCAAAACTAATTTCAGAAAAATTATCAGTAGGAGACAATAGAGGAGCTCAGAAAATATTTAAAGTTGCATTTGCATTGTTTTCAATAATAGGATTTTTAGGAGCAGTGCTGTTATTTTTTAGTGCAAAAGTCATAGCTAATAAATGGCTACAAATACCAGAAGCAGAGCTTACACTAATAATACTTGCACCATCAGTGTTTTTTGTTTCTATAATTTCAGTACTAAGAGGCTATTTTAATGGGTACGAAAACATGAAACCAATGGCAAAATCGCAGACAATAGAACAGCTCTCAAAAACAATACTTACAATATTTATAGTAGAAACGATTTGCCTAATAATGGGATATCAGGGAACTACCAACGTAATGGCGGCAGGGGCAAATCTGGCAACAACAATAGCTACGTTCATAGGATTTGTATATCTATTTGTACTATATCTAAAAAACAGAAAATATGAATCAAAAGTAATTATAAGATATAAAACAATAACAACATTAGAAATAATAAAAAGTATAATCATTATAGCTCTGCCTCTGACATTGAGCGCAATACTGGGTTCACTCAATAAAAATATAGACTCAATGACTGTAATAAGAGGATTAAAAACTTTTTTACCAGAAGAAGAAGCGAAAATTCAATATGGAATATTAAGTGGAAAAATAGATATGCTAGTAACACTCCCTTTATCATTTAATATAGCGTTTGCAACAGCGCTAGTTCCAGCAATATCGTCAGCTAAAGCAGTGGGAGATATAGCAAATATTCAGAAAAGAATAAAACTATCAACATTAGTAACAATATTAATTGGTTTACCTTGTAGCGTACGGAATGATAATATTTGCCAAACCAATATTAATGATGCTGTTTCCAAACGCAAGCTCTGGCGAATTTGTATACCAAATAAGTGCAATATCAATAATATTTATAACATTAGAGCAAACAATAAATGGAGCATTGCAAGGACTGGGCAAGTTCTATATACCGGTATTATCACTGAGTGTGGGAGTAATAATCAAACTAATAATTAATTTAATATTAATAAGAATAAATCCTGACAATTTTGTACTAGGTGGAACGGCGGGAGCAGCAGTTGGAACGGTTGCATGTCATTTTGTATCAATGATTATAAGCGTATGTGCTCTAAGAAAAAACATAAAAATAAATTTTGAATTTACAAAATTTGTGCTAAAACCAATATTAGCCACAGTTACAATGGGAATATTAGCTTTTGAAATATATAAAACACTTAACGGTATAATAATCCAAAATATTGCCATAATATTAACAATCATTTTTACAGTAATTGTGTATACAATGTGTATACTTGTGACCAAAATTTTTAGCAAAGATGAGCTTGAAACCTTGCCACTTGGTAGAATTTTAAATAAAAGAATAAAAAGTTACAATCGCTAAAACCATTGAAAATAGCCACTTTTAGGAGAAGGAAACGAATAAACCTTACAGACTAAAAGGATTGAAGAAAAAATATGATAAAAAAAAGAAGGATTTTATCAAATATTGGCGAATAATGTTATTAGTAGATGCATTTAAGTCTACATATACAATCTTATTAGGAGGTAAATTTTAATGAACAAATCTGATTTAATCGCAGCTATAGCTGCTAAAACAGGAAGCACAAAGAAAGATGCAGAAGCAACATTAAATGCATTTGTTGATGTTGTAACAGATTCTTTAGTAAAAGGAGACAAAGTTCAATTAGTTGGGTTCGGATCTTTTGAAGTTAGAAAAAGAGCAGCTAGAAAAGGAAGAAACCCACAAACTAAGGAAGAAATCAAAATACCTGCATCAAAAGCACCAGTATTCAAAGCTGGAAAAGCATTAAAAGACTTAGTAAACAAAAAATAATTTGAATTTTATAAATATATGAATTCATATAAATACATGGACTAATAATCCATGTATTTTTTTGTTCTAATTCCAGGACAAGTAGAATACTATGTATAAAACTTAGGATTTTAGGAGGAGAAATTATGTGGTACACTAAAGAATTAAATCAAATATTTAATGAGTTAAACGCAAGACAAGGCGGATTAACAGAAGATGAGGCAAGTAAAAGATTAGAAAAATATGGAGCGAATAATTTAAAGGAAAAGAAAAAAGAAAATTTATTTATAAAATTTATCAAACAATTTAATGATTTTATGATTATAGTGCTAATAATAGCAGCAATAATATCGGCAATAGTTGCTAAAACTAATGGAAGTGGAGATTACATAGACTCAATTATAATAATTGCGATAGTAATATTTAATGCAATAATGGGATTAATACAGGAAGAAAAAGCAGAAAAATCGTTAGAAGCACTAAAGAAAATGTCAGCACCAAATGCAAAAGTAAGAAGAAATGGAAAAATACAAGAAATAGAAGCATCACAAGTAGTACCAGGAGATGTTGTAATACTGGAAGCAGGAAACTATGTACCTGCAGACTGTAGACTCATAGACTCATACAATTTGCAAATAGAAGAGTCGAGCTTAACAGGTGAAACACTGCCAACTTCAAAACAAGCAGATGTTATATTAAATGCAAATACAGCTATTGGCGATTTAAAAAATATGGCATTTGCAACAACAATAGTGGTGAATGGTCACGCAGAAGCAGTAGTTGTAGAAACTGGAATGAATACAAAAGTTGGTCAAATTGCAGGGATGATAATAGAAAACGAATCGCCAGAAACACCACTGCAAAAGAAACTAGGAGAAGTAGGAAAAACACTTGCAATAACTTGTATGATAATATGTGGATTGATTTTCTTAATAGGAATATGGAAGCAAATTCCTATTACAGAAATGTTTATGACATCAGTAGGATTAGCAGTTGCAGCAATTCCAGAGGGCTTGCCCGCAATAGTAACAATAATGTTATCAATAGGTGTTACAAAAATGGCAAAGAAGAACAGTATAATAAGAAAATTGCCAGCAGTTGAAACATTAGGATGTAGTAGCGTAATATGTTCAGACAAAACAGGAACATTAACACAAAACAAAATGACAGTAACTCAAATAAGAAATGCAGTTGGACTTGTAAAAAACAATGATAGAAGATTTATATTAGAACTTGGAACAATGTGTACAGACACAATCGAATCACAAGAAGTAATTGGAGAGGCAACAGAAGTTGCAATAACAAATGCCGCTGTGGAGATAAACTTAAGAAAAAGAGATTTGTATTACCAAATGCAAAGAATAAATGAAATATCTTTTGATTCAAAAAGAAAAATGATGACAACAATACACAAAATCGGTTCAAAATATAGAATAATAACAAAAGGAGCTCCTGATGTATTAATAAAAAGGTGTAGTAAGTATTATCAAAGTGGAAGAATAGAGCCAATATTTAGCAAAAGAGATGCCTTACAAGAGCAAAATCAAATAATGGCAGAAGACGCATTAAGAGTAATTGCAATAGCATATAAAGATGTAGAGAAATTGCCAAGAGAAATTAATTCAGAAACAATTGAAAATGAGCTAACATTTGTTGGACTAATAGGAATGATAGATCCACCAAGAGAAGGCGTAAAAGAAGCAGTAAAAACTTGCAGAAAAGCAGGAATAAAAACAGTAATGATAACAGGTGATCATCTACAAACAGCAAAGGCAATAGCAAAAGAATTAGGAATATTAAGAAAAGGAGATTTAGCCATAAATGGAGAAACACTAGAGAAAATGAGTCAACAGGAATTAGAAAGAAATATAATGAGATATAGTGTATTTGCAAGGGTTTCACCAGAGCACAAGGTAAGAATTGTAAAAGCATTTCAAAGTACAGGAGCAGTTGTTGCAATGACAGGAGATGGAGTAAATGATGCGCCAGCATTAAAAAATGCAGATATAGGCATTGCAATGGGAAAAGGTGGAACAGATGTGGCGAAAAACGCATCAGATATGGTTTTAACAGACGATAATTTTGTGACAATAGTAGAAGCGGTAAAACAAGGAAGAAATATATATGACAACATAAAAAAAGCCGTACACTTCTTACTAGCAACAAACATAGGAGAAATAGTAGCAATATTTGTTGGACTATTGCTAGGAATAAAATCGCCGTTACTTGCAATACAGCTATTGTGGGTGAATCTAGTAACAGACTCACTTCCAGCAATAGCATTAGGATTAGAAAAAGCAGAAAACAATATAATGAACAGACTACCAAGAAATCCAAGAAAAAGTCTATTTGCGGATGGACTTTGGGGAAAGATTACAACAGAAGGTGTAATGATTGGAGTGCTAACACTTGTAGCTTTTAGTATAGGAAACAATTTATATTCGATAGAAGTAGGAAGAACAATGGCGTTCTTGTCACTTGGAATACTAGAACTTGTACACAGCTTTAACATAAAAGGTGAAGAAAGCATACTTAAAACAGGATTATTTGAAAATAGATATCTAGTAGGTGCGTTTGTTCTAGGAACATTGCTACAAGTGGTGGTTGTTGTAATAAGTCCACTTGCACAAATATTTGATGTAGTTCCGTTGAATTCAGTTCAATGGCTAATGACAGCAATAATATCAATTTTACCAGTGGTAATAGTAGAATTACAAAAGAAATTTAATGCATATAAATTTGGAAAAGTAGTATATGCGAGATCTATATAAATAAAAACAGAGGAGTTTGAAAGGAAAAATACTTTCAAACTCCTTTATGAGTAACAAATAAAACCAAATAATCTTTTTAATTGAATATGTTATTCAATTAAAACTAACTAATCTTATATATAGCACAACTGTAAGGAAAAAGTCAATAGGCTAAAACAAAGAATTATAAAACTATGGAATAGTGAAAAACGAGAAAATCTTATAAAGCAAGCACATTGCACTTCTAAGATTTTTTATTGAATAACATATTTAATAAAAAAATCAAATAGTGGTTGAAAGATAAAACATAGTGTTTTATAATAAAATTACAAAAAACGAGAACAATAAATATGGACAAATGAAACTAAAAATCAAAAAACACAGGAGGAAAAAATCATGTTAAAAAACAAAAAGGGAATAACCCTAATCGCATTAGTAGTAACAATAGTTGTACTTTTAATATTGGCAGGGGTAAGTATTAACTTAGTCTTAGACAATAATGGAATAATACAAAAATCAAAAGAAGCAAGAAGTGAAACAATTGTTGCAGATGAAAAAAGCAAAGTTGAAATGGCGTATCTTTCAGCAGCATTAAAAAAACTTGGAGATACTGTTACAGCAGAAGAATTACAAGAGGAATTGGATTCATCTGTTGGAGCTGGAAAAACAGTAGTAACAACAAATGGAAATGGTACATTAAATGTACTATTTAATGCAACAGGACATAATTATAATGTAGATGAAGGAACTGTGGAAAAAGTAGAAATTGACAATACTAAAATGGCGATGTTTGACACGGGAGAAAACGTGGCAAAAAAGATGTATGCATTAGCTCCAGATGGATATATGCAATATGCTTATTCTATAAATAATTTATCGATAGACGGAATAAAGAAATATAAAGGAACTCCGGATTTAACAATAATGACAGAAGCAAATATTGTTTCTTGGACAGAAGGATATAATGCATATGAACAAAATCCAAGCGCGTATAAGAGTATGATTCAAGAAGGAACAAAATTATGTCCAATATATATGTGGTTTGAAGAAAGTGGAGAAGAAATACGAGGTATGGATGGCTCTAAAGGATTAACAGAAATTACTAATTCAAACATGCAAAAGAAAGTGAAAACTGGTACAATATATTGGTGGAGTGAAAGTCAAAATGTATATTTAAATACAGACAGCTCGAAAATGTTTTATGGTCTACCATATCTAGCTGATATAAGTGGATTAAGTGAATTAAAAACAGATTATGTTACAAATATGAGTAGAATGTTTTACTGGAGTACTCAGAACCTAACAAATGTAAATGCTCTGAAAAATTGGAATACTGCTAATGTTGAATATATGAATGCTTTATTCTATTCATGGAATGGAGATATATCGGATATTAGTGGACTAAAAAATTGGAATACTGCAAAGGTAACGGATATGAGTTCAATGTTTGTGGGATCTAGATTTGAAGATGTAGAAGCATTAAGTAATTGGAATACATCAAATGTGACAAATATGAGTTATATGTTTGGTGATGGAGATACAGGATCTAACATAAAGAAAATAGATGGAATTACAAATTGGGATGTAAGCAAAGTTGCAAATATGCAAGGAATGTTTTATACATGTTCAATAACAGATTTAAGTGCTATTTCAAAATGGAACGTTAGTAATGTAACATGTATGGATTCAATGTTTTGGGGATGTGAAATACAAGATTTGAATGCAATATCAAATTGGAATGTTAGCAATGTTACAAGCGTTAGTCAAATGTTCCAAGGAAATCCGATAACAGACGCATCTGGAATAAATAATTGGAATATAACAAAAGTAACTAGTTTTAATAGTATGTTTTCAGGTTGTCCAACTCACCCAGAGTTTACAAAAGTTACTGGAACATGGGATAGTGATGGAACATTTACACCAACAACTGAATAAAATAAATAATATAAACTGGTAGAGCAAACTACCAGTTATTTTTAACTCAAAATCTCCATTTTAAGGCGAAAAATCGTATAAAAACAGGAAAAAACTCGTCCAAATGTATAAAAAATTTGCATTTGAGTAAAATATATGGTATAATAGATTTTGTCGTGTGAAAAAGGAGAGTGAAATTATTTTATACCATAAACTAAAATGCGACACGAAAGAAATCATAAAATTGCTTGAGATTGTGACAATAGCACTATTTATAATACTAACAATAATCTTTATAAAATACAATCCAGTATATGAAGTAAAAATAGACGGCGAAACAATAGGCTATATAAAAAGCAAGCAAGCAATGGAAGAAACGATAAACAATGAGATATTAGCACTAGACAATCCTTGTGCAGTATTCTCAACACTAGATAAACAACCAACTTACGAATTAAAGCTTGCAGAAATAAAGCAAACAGACGAGGAAAAGGTAAAACAAATATTAGAAGAAAATAAAACAACAATGTATAAGCAATATGCGATAACAATAGACAACGAAATAAAAACACATGTAGATACATTTGAGCAAGCAGAAGAAATCGTAAATGAAATGAAAGAAAATTATTCAGAAGATATTGCACAAATATCAATCATTGAAAATTATACCAAAAACTTAGACGAAATAGGAACAGAACTTACAGTTGCAAAAGCTAGCGTAGATTCAAACATGAAAGAAATAAAAGACGAGAAAGCAAGAATTGCTAGTGCAACATTTAACGGTGTATATTTTCAAATAAAACCAGTAATGGGAAATATTACATCCAGATATGGAGCAGTAGAAAGCATAAGAGACCATGCACATGGAGGATTAGACATAGCAGCCCCATACGGAACAGATATTAAAGCATCAGCAAATGGAACAATATCATATTCTGGATGGATGAGTGGATATGGTAACTTAATTATAATAGACCATGAAAACGGAGTTCAATCATATTATGGACATTGTAGCAAATTGTATGCAACGGTCGGAACAGTGGTTGAAGCTGGAGACGTAATAGCAGCAGTTGGTTCAACAGGGAACTCGACAGGAAACCACTTACACTTTGAGATAAGATTAAACGGGTCAAGTATAAACCCACAAAAATATATATACAAATAAAACATTCCAAAATGAAGTAAACTATTAAGCAAAAGTTTAAGAATGTACTTCAAGATGGAATGTTTTTATCTTATTAAATTCAAAAAAAATTCACAATTCTTTCACAATAATATTGTATTATAACACTATAATAAGTTAAAATAAATTAAACTTACTATTCTAGGAGGAAATCACATGGAAGAAAATAACGTAAAAGAACCAGACTCAGTATTAAATAAGGATGGAAAAGAATTTAAGGCAGTAAAGCCAAATAACGAAAGAAATACAAAGCAAATAAACTTTGGTAAGCAAATTTTAACACCATTTGTTAGTGGAGTATTAGGAGCAGGACTTGTTTTAGGAATATGTTTAGGAGTTCCAGAAATAAGAAGTGGACTACTAAATAGCACAAACACAACAATATCAACAAGTTCAACAAATCAAAAGGCAACACAATTAAACACAACACAATTATCGCTAGAAGGTTATTCAGAAATAGGAACATCAGTGGCACAAAAAGTATTGCCATCAATAGTAGGAATAAAAGTCGAATATCCAGTAAATTCAATATTTATGCAACAACAAAATACAGCGACAGCAGAAGGTTCCGGAATTATAATAAGTGAAGATGGATATATATTAACAAATAATCATGTTATAAATTCAAGTTCAACTTCATCATATTATTCTTTAGGAGAAGCAACAAAAGTTAGTGTATACTTGTATAACGACGAAACAGAATATGAAGCAACCATCGTTGGAACAGATGAAGAAACAGACTTAGCAGTTATAAAAATAGAAAAAACGGGATTACAATCAGCAGAACTTGGCGACTCTGACAGAGTAACGGTTGGAGAATTTGCTATGGCAGTTGGAAATCCACTAGGAATGCAAAGTTCTGTAACAGCCGGAATGATAGGAGCTGTCAACAGAGAAATAACAGGTTCAGACGGAAAAAAATATAAACTAATACAAACAGATGCTGCAATAAACTCGGGAAACAGTGGTGGTGCATTAGTAAATAGTAAGGGCCAAGTAATAGGAATAAATACATTAAAAATTGCATCAACAGGAGTTGAAGGAATGGGCTTTGCAATTCCAATAAACTCAGCAAAACCAATATATGAGCAGTTAATAACTTATAATAAAGTAAAAAGGCCATATATAGGAATAAGTGGAAGAGATTTAAGCAAAGAATTAGCAGAAAAGAACAATTTACCAGAAGGTGTATATGTTGTTGGTGTTGAAGAATTTTCAGCTGCTGAAAAAGCAGGAATTCAACCGGGAGACGTAATAATCAGGGTAAATGGCGAAGAAGTAAAAACTATGAACAAATTAAATGAAATAAAAAATGAACATCAAATAGGAGAGACAATAACAGTGACAATAAACAGAAATGGCAAAGAAAAAGATGTAAAAATAACACTTCAAGAAAAATAAAATACAAATTCGTTACATTAAGTTCACAAAAAGGACAAAAAACATTGGTAAGATAAGACCATAGTTAGCAAGACTCCAAAAGCTAACTAAAAATAAAAAACATCCCCTTTTATTTTCGAACGACTACCAGAGAGGTGGTCGTTTTTATTTTGACAATTATAATATAATGTGCTAAAATAATTCAGGTAAAAGAATATAATTATGTTCTTTTTGAAACAACCTATTAGAGGTGTAAATATGATTAATTTTACAAAAATGGAAGGAATCGGAAACGACGGAATATATGTAGATTGTACAAAACAAAAAATTCAAAATCCTGGGTCTCTTGCATATTTGATATGCGATAGATACTTTGGAATTGGAGCTAATGGCTTAATATTAATATTTAATAGCAAAATAGCAGATTTCAGAATAGAAATATACAATTCTGATGGTAGCCAAGCAGAAATGTGCGGAAATGGAATTAGATGTGTTGGAAAATTTGTGTATGAAAAAGGATTAACGAACAAAACAGAGCTAGAAATTGAAACATTGGCAGGAATAAAAAAATTAAAGCTTAATGTTGAAAATGGAGTAGTTAAAACTGTGAGAGCAGATATGGGAGAACCTATATTTGAAGCTGAAAAAATACCAGTAATATGCGATCAAAAAGGCGACTTAAAGAAAATAAAACTACAAGCATATGACAAACAATTTGAAGTTACATGTGTGTCTGTGGGAAACCCACATGGAGTAATTTTTGTGAAAGATGTAGATGCAATAGACGTCAGAAAATATGGACAAAAAATGGAGAACGACAAAGCATTTCCACAAAAAGCAAACATAGAATTTATCGAAAAACTAGACGATCACAATATCAGAATGAGAGTCTGGGAGCGTGGAGCAGGAGAAACAATGGCTTGTGGAACAGGAGCTTGCGCATCAACAGTAGCATCTGTATTAAACAAAATAACATCAAATCAAGTAACAGTTCATTTACGTGGAGGCAGTCTATTAATCGAATGGAACAGAGAGGACAACCATATATATATGACAGGACCTGCTGAGATAACGTTTGAAGGAACTTTTGACGAAGAAAAATATAGAGCACAAACAAAATAACAGATATCTACATAAAAAATGCAAATAGTTTCGCAAAAATATAAATAATTATTGAAATATAAACAAAAAATATGGTATAGTAAACAAAAAACGAAAGGGGAAAAAATGGAAGCAAAAGAAGTAAAAAGAAGTTATTTAACAGGAATATTAGGAGCAATATTAGGTGGAGTAATCGCAGCAATTCCATGGGTTTTAACATATGTATATGGAAACATGATGTTATCACTTTTAGCATTAATAATAGGCGCAGGAGAATTTTATGGATATAAGCTATGCAAAGGAAAAATGACAACAAAATTACCAATAATAATTATGGTAATAGCAATAATTATAGTTACAGTTGTTACATTATTAGTAATACCATTTATGTTGCTACAAAAAAATGGAATGGAAGCAAATATTGAGGGCGTAAAAGCTTTATATTCATATAGTGAATTTACAAGTGCATTAATGAGAGATTATGCAATATCTGTAGTATTCACAATACTAGGAGCTGGAGCCGTAACGGGAACAATAAAAAAACAACTATTAAATAATAGTGAAGATATAAAATTAGATTTTTCAAACAAAGAAGAACAACAAAAATTAAAAGAAGATTCCATAACAGCTATAAAACCAATATTCGAAAAATATAATGCAATGAACAAGGAAAACACAATGACAAAAGAAGAAGTGCTAGCAGAAATAGAAGGTCAAAGTGGAAGAATATATTTCAGCTTCTTAAAAAATTCAAACATAATAAAAAAATCAAAAGGAAAGTACTTCTACTGTGAAGAAAATGAGGAAAAAGTACAAAAAAATAAAACAAATATATTTGTATGGATATTTGTAGTACTTCTTCTAATAACAGCAAGTTCTATAATGATAAACAATGAAGATAAAGCATCAAACATAGTTGAAAATGCAGATGTAAGCTATGCTTTACCAGTAGGTTGGGAACTTTACCAAAACTATAACGAAAATGAAGGCTGGGTATATTACAAAAATATAAGCAATTCTACAAAGACAGAAAATGAAACAGCAGAAAATACAATAGACTACTCTGTATATCCAGCAACATTAAATGTTGTATATGCAAAGGCAGAAGAGGGACAAGAAGGTAATTTAGAAGAACTGAAAACAGGATTAGATAGTTATATTAGAGAGGAATTAGGTATAACCGAATTTAACATAGAGCAAGCAAAAACAAAGAAGGACTATGATGTTCTAAAAGTTAAAATTATAGACACATCAGAAGTAGAATCAATAATCTACCTAAATTATATATATAATGCAGGAAACGTTACAGCAATAACAGCAGTAACATACAATTTAAATGATGAAAAAGTATTAGACCAAGATATATCAACAGTTGTAAATACTTTTTCATGGAAATAACAAAAAATACTTGAAAGTGACAAAAAAATTTGTTAAAATAAAACTTAGTTAATAAAGATAGGCTAAAAAAAAACCCCTTTTGGGGAAATTTAGCCTATTTTTTGTTTTTATAAGGAGGAACAATAAATGAACACAAAGTACATATTCGTAACTGGAGGAGTAGTATCAGGACTAGGAAAAGGAATAACAGCAGCATCATTAGGAAGATTATTAAAAAATAGGGGATATAAAGTAGCAAATCAAAAATTTGATCCTTATATAAATGTAGATCCGGGAACAATGAGCCCATACGAACACGGAGAAGTTTTCGTAACAGATGACGGGGCAGAAACAGACTTAGACTTAGGACATTATGAAAGATTTACAGATGTCAACTTAAATAAAAACTGTAGTATATCAACAGGAAAAATATATCAAGAAGTACTAGAAAAAGAGAGAAGAGGAGATTATCTAGGAAAAACAGTACAAGTAATTCCTCATATAACAAATGCAATAAAAGACAAAGTATACTCATTAGCAAAAACAGGAGCTGACGTTGTAATAACAGAGATAGGTGGAACAGTAGGAGATATAGAGAGCCTACCATTCTTAGAAGCAATCAGACAAGTTGGAATAGAAAACAATCCGGAAGATGTAATATACATACATGTAACATTACTTCCTTATATATCAGGTTCAAATGAACTGAAATCAAAACCAACTCAACACTCTGTAAAAGAACTACAATCAATAGGAATAAAACCAGATATATTAGTGTGTAGAACAGAGATGCCAATAACAGAAAATATAAGAGAGAAAATTGCGTTATTTTGCAATGTGCGTCCAGAAAATGTAATAGCAAATATGACTGCAAAAAATTTATACGAAGTTCCGCTAATGCTTGAAAAAGAAGGATTGGCAATAGATGTTTGCAAGCATCTAAAATTAAAAAATGCAGAACCAAAGAATGAAGAGTGGGAAAAAATGATAAACCACTTCAGAAAAATAGATGAAAAATATGAAAACACTGATAAAAAGAAAGTAAACATTGCAATAGTTGGAAAATATGTAAAACTAGAAGATTCGTACTTATCGGTTGTAGAGAGCATAAAACACGCAGCATACGAAAATGGAGTAAAAGCAAATATTAAATTTATTGATTGCGAAACAGTTACAAACAGAAACGCAAGAGAAAAACTTCAAGGAATAGATGGAATAATAGTTCCAGGAGGATTTGGAGGAAGAGGAATAGAAGGAAAAATACAAACAGTAAAATATGCAAGAGAAAACAACATACCTTTCTTAGGAATCTGCCTAGGAATGCAAATGGCAGTTGTAGAATTTGCAAGAGATATACTTAATATAAAAGATGCAAACTCACTAGAATTTGATGAAAAAACAAAAAATCCAGTAATACATATAATGGAATCTCAAAAAAACATAACAAAAAAAGGTGGAACAATGCGACTTGGAGCATATCCTTGCATATTAAAGAAATCTAGTTTGGCAAGTAAATTATATAAAACAGAGGAAATATCAGAAAGACATAGACACAGATATGAGTTTAATAATGAATATAGAAAAGAAATGGAAGACAATGGAATGACTATTTCGGGAACATCACCAGATGGAGAATTAGTAGAAATAATAGAAATAAAAAATCATCCATACTTTATAGCCTCTCAATTCCATCCAGAATTAAAATCAAGACCAGATAAACCACATCCATTATTTGTTGGATTACTAAAAGCAGCAAAGAAAAAAATAGAAGAATAAAAGGAAAAGCTTCAGGAAGAAAAAACTTCCGGAAGCTTTTTGTTGAACAAACAAGGAATAAAAAAGTGCCAAATACATAAAATTAAATGTGAAAATTGTGTGAAATTATAAAAATGATATTGACATTTAATGTTAAAAGGTATAAATTATTAGCAGTCACAAATAAAGAGTGCTAAAAAGTGCTCGATAATTTCAAGGAGGTAATAAAAATGTTAAAACCATTAGCAGACAGAGTTGTCTTAAAAATGACAAAAGCAGAAGAAACCACCAAAAGTGGAATTATCTTAACAGAAGGGAGCAAAGAAAAACCACAAATAGCAGAAGTAATAGCAGTAGGCCCTGGTGGAAATATAGATGGAAAAGAAATAAAAATGTATGTAAAAGTAGGAGATAAAGTTGTAGTAAGCAAATATGCTGGTACAGAAATAAAATACGAAGGAGAAGACTTTATAATAGTAAAACAAGGAGATATTTTAGCTATAGCTGAATAATTAGGAGGTAATTAGTATGTCAAAAGAAATTAAATATGGCGAAGATGCCAGAAAATCATTATTAAATGGTGTAAATAAATTAGCTGATACAGTTAAGGTTACATTAGGACCAAAAGGAAGAAATGTAGTTTTAGATAAACAATTTGGAGCACCTCTAATTACAAATGATGGTGTTACAATAGCAAAAGAAATAGAATTAGAAGATCCATTTGAAAATATGGGAGCAAGACTTGTTAAAGAAGTATCAACAAAAACAAACGATGTAGCAGGAGATGGAACAACAACAGCTACAGTATTAGCTCAAAGTATGATAAAAGAAGGCGTAAAAAATGTTGCAGCTGGTGGAGATCCAATGGCAATAAAAAGAGGAATGAGCAAAACAGTTGATAAAGCTGTTGAAGAGTTAAAGAAAATAAGCTCAAAAGTAGCTGGAAAAGAAGATATAGCAAGAGTTGCAAGTATATCAGCAAATGATAATGAAATTGGAGAACTAATTTCAGAAGCAATGGAAAAAGTATCAAGTGATGGTGTTATAACAATAGAAGAATCAAAAACATCAAACACAGAGCTAACAGTAGTAGAAGGAATGCAATTTGATAAAGGATATGTTTCTCCATATATGGTAACAGATACAGAAAAAATGGAAGCAGTTGTTGACAATCCATACATATTAATAACAGACAAAAAAATCAGCAATATCCAAGAAATACTACCATTATTAGAAAACTTAATGCAACAATCTGGAAAACTAGTAATAATATGTGATGATATAGAACAAGAAGCATTATCAACACTTATACTAAACAAACTTAGAGGAGTTATAAACGTTCTAGCAGTTAAAGCACCAGGATATGGTGATAAGAGAAAAGCAATGTTACAAGATATTGCAATATTAACAGGTGGAGAAGTTATAACATCAGACTTAGGACTAGAATTAAAAGATGTTCAAATAGAACAATTAGGAAGAGCAAGACAAATAAAAGCAGACAAAGAGCATACAATAATAGTTGATGGTTCAGGAGATAAACAACAAATAGCAGACAGAATTGGTCAACTTAAAGCTCAAATAACAGAAGAAAAGAGCGAATACGAAAAAGAACAACTACATGAAAGACTTGCTAAAATAGCAGGAGGAGTTGCAGTAATAGGAGTAGGAGCTGCAACAGAAGTAGAAATGAAAGACAAAAAGCTAAGAATAGAAGATGCTTTATCTGCAACAAAAGCAGCAGTTGAAGAAGGAATAGTTGCAGGTGGTGGAACAGCATTTGTAAACATATTACCAGAAGTAGAAAAATTTGTAAGCAGTCTACAAAAAGAAGAAAAACTTGGAGGAAATATAGTTCTTAGAGCATTACAAGAACCAGTAAGACAAATTGCAATAAATGCAGGACTAGAGCCAGCAGTTATATTAGAAAAAGTAAAAGCTTCACCAATTGGAGTTGGATTTGATGCTGGTAAAGAAGAATATGTAGATATGAAAAAAGCTGGAATAGTGGATCCAACAAAAGTATCAAGAAGTGCTCTACAAAATGCAGCATCAGTTGCAGCAATGATATTAACAACAGAAAGCATAGTAACAGACAAAAAAGAAGAGAAATCTTGTAACTGTGGTGGACACGAAACACCAGACATGAGTGGAATGTATTAAAATAGATAAAAGTGAGGAGGCTTTTAGTCTCCTCACTTTTATTATAAAGACGATTAATCTGGGTTGTTATAGAAAAAAGAAAGCTACAATAATGAATGTTCAAAAAAATTGAACAAAAAATTAAAAAAATTAAAAATAAGTATTGACAAAAACAGAAAAGTCTAGTATACTAAGGAAGTCAAAAGAAATGGTCGCTTAGCTCAGCTGGGAGAGCATCTGCCTTACAAGCAGGGGGTCATAGGTTCGAGCCCTATAGCGACCACCATTCTTTATAAAGAAATTTAGAATATTCTAAATTTTTTTATTTACGGCCTGGTAGTTCAGTTGGTTAGAACGCTAGCCTGTCACGCTAGAGGTCGACGGTTCGAGCCCGTTCCAGGTCGCCATTTTTTTATTATATAGGCAAAAATAACTGGCTTGATAGCTCAGTTGGTAGAGCAGAGGACTGAAAATCCTCGTGTCAGTGGTTCGATTCCACTTCAAGCCACCAAAGAAAGCTGGAAATAAAACTAGCTTCTTTTTTTGTTGAGAAAAATATAATAGATATGGAATCGAAAAGGAGGATAAGAAAATTGTCCGGGTGGACAATTTTCCCGACGCGGCTCGGCGATTCCACTTCAAGCCACCAAGAAAAGCACAGCAAAAGCTGTGCTATAATTATTTATAAAAAAACCTTCATCTTCTCTATATTATTATTCTGCATAGAAACAAAATCATTCAAAATATTCTTAACAGGTTCATCGGCCTGAGGATTATGATTAAGAAGCTTTTGGCACTCAACAATTCCCATATTTCCACCTTGAATCATAATCTCCGCAATATGAGAATTACTTTTATCCTTAATAGTATTAAGCTCAGTACCAATATAGCTCATCATCTTCGTACTAAAAGGAGACTCATCAGGAACCTCTCCATATTTCTCAAACTCTGTATTAACCCTATCAGCAATCTTACCATACTCAGCATACTGGGTGCTAAGATTCTCCTTCATATTCTCATCTCCAACCTTTTGCATAACAAAAGAAATAGACTCCATGCCCATTTTAGCAGCTTTGCTAACCTCATTTAAAATAGTTAAATTAATATTATTATCCATAAACTAAACCTCCAAAACTCAAAAATAGTATAACCAAATAACAAAAAAATACACCTAATTTTGCTAAAAAAATAAATTAAATATAATCCAAAAAAACTATTGACAATAATGTCTCGAAATGATTTATTGCTTTAACATATTATAAAAATAATATGAAAAGAAAGAGGAAACTTATGAAAAAGTTAAAAAAATTATTATTAATCTTAGCACTTATAGTGCTCGCAATTATTTTCTTACAAAACAAAGCATTTGCAGCAGACGACGTTTTTGACAAACTTCTAACAGACGGAAAGTTAGTGGTTCACTCAATAGAACCAACATCAAAAGAAGCTGCATACACTTTAGTATATGAAAATAATATAATGCAAGTTGACGAAAAATATTCTTTAGATTGGGAAAATTCTTTTAATAGTGATTTTTCAAAATGTACTATTTATTATTGTGAAAACCAATCAGGAATGATTGACGAAAACACACCATCTAAAGAAGTAGAAATATCTTATGTGTATGACAAAGACATAAAAGCAGTAGTTGATAATCTAACAAAAAATATAGCAAACAAAGACACATTCAGCCTAAATGAAATTGATTTCATCAACTATTTATTAAATCAATCAGAAGATTCAAGTATGATAAACTATTCTTCGGAGTTGAAAAAAGCAGTAGGATATAAGAACTTCTACATTGATATAAGAATGGGAGACGATAGTCCATTCCTTACAGAAAGAGGAGGAAACTCAGCATTTGATTACAATGGTACAACATACTACTTTAAATTAGCTACAGCACAAGCTAAACACATAATATATGTTGATACTGATACAACAGATGTACTAACAGCAATAAAAACAAGACTAATCAAAAACTTCGGACAAGACTTTCATGTAACAGAAGGTGAAACTATTGCAAGTTTCATAGATGAAGAAAGACAAATGTACATAGATAGCTATGCAGATAGCACATGGGCTCAAATGCAATATAATTCAGCAGAAGAATATGCTCAAGCAATGCTAAACGAAAACTACTATAAAGAAGGAGCATACTATAGTTTTGTAGTAAGCCCAGAATTTTATGAAAGATATTATGAACTAACAATAAATGATATGAAATACAAATTCTTAGTAGCAAAAGACAGTTCAAAAGTAAATGATAATGCAGCTCTTATTACAAGCGATGTTGGAAGCAATGTAACAATAAGTGCAGAAACAGCATTAATTCCATTTGATACACTTATACAAGTTGCAAAAATAACCAATGGAAGTGAATATGAAAAAATTATCAAAATACTAGAAGTAGCAAATAGCGAAATGTTTGATTTAAAATTATATTCTAATTCAATAGGCGAATATATAACAAAACTAGATAATGGAAAATTCGAAGTAAAAATACCTGTAAGCGAATCATTAAAAGGAAAAGACTTAGTTGTTTACTATGTAGACGAAAACGGCAAAATAGTAGAATATGAAGTAGCTATAAAAGACGGATATGCAGTATTTGAAACAGACCATTTCAGTATATATACTTTAGCTGAAAAAGAAGCTAAAACAACAGAAGAAAGACAAAAAGACGAAACTCCTAAAACAGGAACAGTTAATTTAATAGCGTATTTAGGAATTGCTATGTTAATATCTGTATGTGGAATTGTAATATTTAAAGAAAACAAATAAGATACTTAAATAGGGCAGACCAACATCTGCTCTATTTTTTAAAGGAAGGATTATAAATTGAAACACGGAAAAAAAACAAAAATAAATTGCATACAATTAATATTCATTATTATACTTATTGCAAGCATTTGTGGAATTGTATGCTATTTGTGTATAGCAAATAAAGAAAAACAAGAATATAAAAACTTGCAAGAAAATATGGCAACAGAAAACCATACAGACGAGAAGTCAGACAGAATAGAAAAAGTAAAAGAATTGCAAAAAGAAAACTCTGATATTGTGGCTTGGATTGAAATAGAAGGAACAAATATAAACTATCCAGTTTTGCACACTACAAATAACGACTTTTATTTGAATTATAATTATAAAAAAGAGGAAACGTTAGCAGGGAGTTTATTTTTAGACAAAGATTTTGATATAAAAAATGGAAGTAGTAATTATTTAATATATGGTCATAGAAACAAGCAAGGACTAATGTTTGAAGATTTGTTGAAATATGCAAAAGAAGATTTTTATAAAGAACATAAAAAAATAAGATTTACTACTGATAAAGAAGATAGAGATTACGAAATAATGGCGGTATTTTACTCAAGAGTATATTATAAAGATGAACAAAATGTGTTTAGATATTATTATTTTGTAAATGCAAAAGATGAAAACGAATATAATAATTACGTAAAACAAAGTAAAGATGCAAGTATTTATGATACAGGAGTTACAGCAAAATATGGAGAGCAACTTTTAACTCTTTCAACTTGCGAATATAGTCAAGAAGACGGAAGATTTGTAATAGTTGCAAAATAAAAACACACCTCTTAGGAGCATTTTAATAAGGACAATTCTTATTAAAAATGCTCCTAAGGCTTTTTTTATGCTGTTTTTCTTTTATTTTTTAATATATTTTGAAATTCTTTTTCAAAATCATATTCATTAGCTGAAA
>OGXX01001041.1_pt1 | contig 29177 bp, 25 predicted proteins | sample 1576301 | NCBI WGS metagenome assembly OGXX01 (sample SAMEA3541469, study PRJEB24748) | human gut metagenome | biome: human gut; feature: human-associated habitat; material: faeces | place: China | collected 2012
CTGGGGGTGGAGTCCGTTGGAGTGGTGCTAACGGTAATTTGTCTAATTGTAATTTACCAAACAAAAAAGAAAATAGAACCCATCAAAGAATATAAAATAATTAAAAAGATATTAAATTATTATATGTAGAACAAGTCAAGCTATGATTTTAATAAAAGTAATTTTTATTTATTTAATATCAATAATAATTTTTATTATTAAAATAAACTGACATATACCTACAAACATGACAAAAATTTATTTAATATAAAAAGTATTATTAGTAACCAGTCAAAACTTCAAGAATTAAGTAGTATAATAAGATCCTAGTTTAAAAAATTAATAAATTAACAGGACAAGCTATAGTATTATGGAATTATTTAATAAAAGTATTATTAATCCCCTCTAATTACCTAAAAATAGATTTATCAGTTATTTGAAATAAGCCATTCCATAAAGTCAACATTACCAAAGGGATAATCATCATTTCCATTAATAACATCAATTATTACATCAACAGCTTCATCAATCTTTAAATTAGAAACATCAATTTCGCTTACATTTTCTCCATGTAAATCATAAGCTTCTAAACTGCAAACACCCATCGCTTCAGCTTCTAGATTTTCACGTATTTTATTATTGGAGTATTTTCTAGCTTCTAATCTTTCTTTCAATATATCTGGATTTGCCCTTAAAATAATTATTTTATCTGCTCCTGAACATAAATGACTTACATGTCCTTCTACAATAGCTATTCCATCATGTTCTGAAAGTTCATTCTGAAGTGCTGAATCTAATTTTTCAATATCTATGACTTCATAACCTTTATCAGGATCTTTTCCTAAAGTTAAGTCATTTTCAAAAACAAAATCATTGATTTTAATAAGTTTAGCTCCGATTTTAGAAGCTAATTTTTCAGAAATAGTGGTTTTTCCAACAGTTGGTGTTCCACTAATAAAAATAGTTTGTGCCATACTACACCGAAAATTAAAAGTAGTGAATTATTTCTTTAAAATAATTCTTAAAACATCTTCATCTTCCAATACATGGTCAGGACCAACTTTCTGACCTGGGAATTTAACAGATGTTCCCCAAATTTTTGCATGACGGAAGTTTTTAACGAATTCTCTGTGTAGCTTTCCACATGCGTCTATTACTGTAGAACCTTTTTTGATTACTAAAGGATCTTCCATATCTGCTTTTCTTCCTTGTGGTTTTAAATATACTCTTACAAGGTCAAGATTATCGAATATTGTATCTTTAAGTTCATCAATATTCATTTTTTTATCAGCAGATATCGGTATAAATTCAGGTATATATTTCTTAAGCTCTTCAAGGTATGCTTCATCTACAAGATCCACCTTATTTAATAAGATCAACATTGGAACATATGATTTATTTCTATCAAGAACATCAATAAATTGATCCATTGTCACATCATCTCTAAAAAGCACATCTGCATTATGCATGCCGTATTCATTTATAATTGATTTAATAGTCTTTTCATCTAAATGTGTTAAAGGAACTGTTGATGAAATATGAACTCCGCCTAGCTTTTTACGTTTCACAGTAACATCAGGTTCTTTTTGATTAGGCCTAATTCCAATATTATGAAGTTCATCTAAAATAACTTGTAAATGTTGGGGATTTAATGTATCTAGGACAACAATAATCAAGTCAGCAGTTCTTGCAACAGATAGAATCTCACGTCCTCTACCTTTACCACTACTTGCTCCTGTAATAATTCCCGGAATATCAAATACCTGTATTTTTGCATTTTTATGCTCCATAATTCCTGGAACAATATCTAAAGTTGTAAACTGATAAGCACCAACTTTACTTTCAGCATTTGTAATTTCATTCAATAAAGTAGACTTTCCTACAGATGGAAATCCAACCAAAACAACAGTTGCATCACCAGTTTTTTTAACATGAAATCCTTGACCTTTAGTACCAGAACTACTTCTCTGTAAGGATTCTTCTTTTAATTTAGAAATCTTAGCTTTTAATTTACCAATATGGTGAGAAGTTGCTTTATTATATGGTGTCTTTTGAATTTCCTCTTCGATTGCTTTTATTTTCTCTTCAAGTCCCATTAAATCACCATACCTAATTAAATAAAAAAAATTAAAAAAGGAAATTAGGAAATAATCCTAATTAACTTTATTTACTAGCTCCACCAGCTACAGTACTATTGAAATTCACATTCCATAATAATACACCAGTTTCCGCATGTACTGCAGTGAATATGTCTTGATCAACACCTTGTTCAAGGTATAATCTGGTAAACATTGAATGACTTAATTCATTGTTCATGAGAATTGGCGTAATTTTATTTCCATTAACCTGTAGGAAAATAGTGAAGTTTCCATCAGACACTCCTTTAATAGCCTGATCCTTAACAATTGTATTGTTGTGGAATATTATTAAGTGAGAAGCCTTTAAAGGATTGTATTCAGTACCATTAACTTTTAAGATTTCACCAGTTTGGTCAACAGTAGCTTCACAGTAAGCGTTGGTATCATTAAGGTTTGTTCCTCTCTCAATAACAATGTTGTAGGTAACTCCACCTTCACTAAGAATAGGATATTTTACTGTTTGACCAGGACCTACCGTAGCTTGTGAATCCGGTATGAAATATTGGTAATTCTCAGATGACTGAGTTTTAAAGTTCCATGAACCGAAGTAACTCCACCAACCTGCTTTTTGCAACATATCTGAACTTGTAATAAATATCACCGGACGTGGATTAGCAGGGTGAGTGTATTGAATAACACTGTCTGCTTCAGCACTAGTTAAGTCATATTTATCAGTTAATGTTTTCTTAGCATTGTCAGCAGTCATAGGCAATATTTCACATAAGATATTTGTTGTTTTACCGTTATCGTCTGTATAATTATACAATTGCTCAACAGCCTTATCACCAGTAGTGTCTAACATTCTAAAGATACCTGCAGATAATTCCAGATTATCCGTCATCATAGCCTTACCTAGCCAATAAGCACGTTGACCAGTCTGAGAACCACCGTCAAAGGTAACTTGTCTATCAGCAGCTACTTCAAATAAATAACCGAAATCCCACCAGGATGTAACAACAGTGTCTGCAGGAGTATTTTGATTAATCCATTCTAATGAATTCCACATTGCATCATTGGTACCTGGTAAAACACCATTAGAAGTTTGATATGCACTACATACTGTTGGTGAAACAAGTGCAATAACCACTAATGCAATAGCTATCCATTTTTTAATAGGAATAGAATTTGAAGTTGCAGTCTTTTCAGTTTTCCATTTAAAGATAGAGAAATAGCCTAATACAATAAAGACTACCATGAAAACAATTCCTGCAAAGGCATTAATAGTGCATATTGGATATCCTCCAAGAAGAGAACCAAGTACAATAACAGCCATTAACCATTTGTTAGAAATGCTCTTATCTTTGATATAGTCAACTGCATAACCTACAAAAATACCTGCCATAATACCGAATGGTAATACTAATGTGGTAATGAACCTAGAACCTTTAGTTACAGCTAAAATAGCTACTAAAGTCCATACAACGAAAAGAGTTGTATACATTAAGGTTATACGTCTAGATTTGTTAATTTCACTTTGAGAACCGAAATCTTGAAGTTCAGAAAGGGAAAGTTTAAATTTATACTGATTATCAAGTCTTGTAGCGGAAGCTGTTCTTTTAGATTTATGTGGTTTTTTAGAATTATCAATCTCGCTTGAGACCTTAGCTGATCTAAGTTTCCAAATTTTGTGTATTAAAGTGTATAATACAATCAAACCTGCGAATAGTACAATAATTCCGCCAATACCATTAATTACACCATTTGTATTTGCAACAAATGCAGCGTCCATACCTGAACTTACTAAAGCTGGTTTTTGCATCTCTGCAACAGAGATAAGTACATTCGGAAATCCGCCAGCAGCACGAGAAGCAGATTGCAAGCTGAGTAAAGATTCAAGTGATCCAAAAATACTTAATAATCCATTAAATCCTCTTATAACACCTAAAATGATTAATTCGACAACAGCTATTAAGACTATTGAAATTAAATCCTTCTGGTGTACAAACCAGGATAATTTACTTGAATATTCATTTCTATCGTCCTTACCTATATTGAGTAAATAACATAGTATTAAATACGCAATAGCGAAAAGACCCATAACACCTATATAAAATATATAACCAGACCAAGAAAGTGAGAAAAGACCTATAGCTATAGTTGATAAAACTGCATATACGATCTTTAAAATAATATTTCTCGAACGCAAACTCTCCATGAAGAAGAATATGAAGAACAATGCAAATATGAAATAGAACATATCTGTATCAAAAAATCCTGGATAGGTGTGTGCAAAGTAATTCGGTGCCAAAACAATGATTAAAGATGCAACCACTGCTCCATAACTATTAGTAAGTCTTCTAGTGAATATGAAAGCAGGTATGACAGCAAGACAAGAAATTAATGCGCCAGTCCAGAATGCTACTTCTCTTACATCATATGAACCGAAAGCATTGAAAACATCATGCATGAATGCTGTTACATAAACAATTCCCATCTCATAATTAATCGGTTGAGACTCTGGAGAATACCTATGCGTATCCATTTCCGTGTTATTAACTACTTCATCACCTACATGACCGGTAGTAATATAATTATCAGTCAATCTGTAGTTATAATATGAATCCATCTCACTAAAATAAGGAAGACCATAAGAATCTACATATTCTCCTTTTACTTCATCTGGAAGAATATTAAGATCCGCAGCAGGAGCTCTTAATGCAAAAACAAAAGCTATTAAAATCAAAATAAGGGCAACAGATTTACCTATTGTTAATAACGTTTTTTTGTTCATTAAAAATCCTCTTTTATTTATTATCATTATGTTTCTTAAAAAATAAGCCACATATAATAAAAATTATACTTTTTATAAATTCTTAAATAAAAATATCTAAAAATATTTTTATTGAATAATATTTGACTTTTAATATTATTAAGCATTTGGATTTGTAATAAAAAATAGGAAAAAGAGTTATTTTGAAGATTTTAATATAGCATCTAACTCTTCAACAGAACATGTGAATCTACATTTTGGAAAAGATTTGCAACCAATAAAGTCACCATATCTTCCAGAACGTTTAACAAGGTTGCTACCACACTGAGGACATTTACCAACGATTTCAGGTTCACTAGGCCTACTTTTTTCCTTACCACAATTAGGATCAAGACATGCATGAACCGGAGGCTTACTTCCAAATGAAATCATAGGCAATCCACATTTTTCACAAGTTTGTTTTAAAAATCTCGCACCTTTAGGAATGGAAAATGTGGTTTTACAATCAGGATAATTAGAACAACCGACAAAAGATTGTTTATTTTTAGGAGAATATCTTTTAACAAGATTGCCATCACAATTAGGGCATTCACAGATAACTTTACTTTCCTGATATGCATCATAAATTTTAGAACCAATATCTATTTCATTTTTTTCAATATCCTTTAAAATATTGGAAACTTCTTCTCTACCTTCCTGAATAACATCTTCTTTAGTAGATTTATCAATGTCAATTGATTCTAATTTATTTTCAAAATCTCTAGTTAACTCTTCACTTGTTAAATTACTACAATACTCATTTAAAGTATCAAAAATATTTTCTCCAAGCTGATTAACTTCAATTTTATTACCAGATATGTATTTTCTATCATACAATTTAGAGATAATATCTGCACGAGTAGCTTTTGTACCTAATTCCCTTTTTTCAAGTTCCTTAATAAGAGAGGCTTCATTATACCTTGCAGGAGGTTTAGTTTCCTTTTCTTCAGAGATTATCTTATCAACACTCATCAAGTCGCCTTCTTTAATGTCTGGAAATGGTTCATTATCGATTTTCCTATAAGGATAATGTTTCATCCACCCTTCATGAGTAACCCTTCTACGTCTAAATGAAAATAGCTCATCAGAAATATTAATATGAGTGCTCATTGACTCGAATTTAGCTTCTTCAAAGAAAAGAGCTATGAATCTATAAACAATTAAATCATAAATTTTCTTCTCATCAACACTTAAATTAGAAGGTAAAATTCCGGTAGGGTGAATAGCAGGGTGTGCAGCATCTTCCTTTTTACCTTCATGAGGTTTTAATTTAGCTGGAAGTACATCAATATGCTTTTTAAACTCAGCGTTTTTACGTAACTGAAGGAATATATTTTTAAAATCGAGGCTTTCAGGAAGTTTTTGAGAGCTGGTACGAGGATAAGAAGTGAATCCTTCACTATATAACTTTTGAGCAATGACTTGAGTCTTTTTAGGAGAAAAACCAAATACATTATATGCTTCAGCTTGAAGACCTCCTAAATTAAATGGGACCGGCGGTTTAGTAACAGAATTAGTCAATCTAATTGAATCAACTACTCCATCCTTACCTTCACATTTAGTTAGAATTTCTTCTGCACGAGATTTATCAAAAATCTTGCCATCAACATGATCGGCTATAATCTCGTCATGTTCAAGCTGTGCCTTGATTAACCAGTAAGGTTCTGGAATGAAGTTTCTAATTTCCTTTTCACGTTCGACTAAAATAGATAAGGCAGGAGTTTGAACCCTTCCGGCAGATAGCCCAAGATATCTTGATTTAGCTGCCCTAACAGACTGAGTTAGAGCCTTTGAAATATTAACTCCAAAGTAATAATCCAAAACATGACGAGCAGTACCGCTATCAACTTGATGCTTATCAATATCAATAGGATTTTCATAAGCCTCTACAATATCTTTTTTAGTTAATGTTGAAAATTTCATACGAGTAGCTTTATCTAATGAATCTTCGCCACAACCATATTTTAAAGCATGATACCCTATTAATGTTCCTTCAATATCATAATCACAAGCATGAATATAGCTATCAGCACCTTTACCATGTTTTTCAATAGCTTTAACATAATTTTTAGTATAAGCTTTATTTTTCTTATCAACTTCATATAAAGGCGCCCAATGAAGATCAAAGAATACGTCATCTTTAGGGTTGTCTTTAGCAAGAGAATATAAATGTCCAACAGCGGAAAATACACTGATATCTTTATCATCTCTTTTTAGAGTCCAATATTTTACTTTTTTATTATACCTATGTTCTTTTGCCTTAGAATCCAATGCCTTAGCTATTTTTTCAGCAGAACTAGGTTTCTCACAAATTATTACTTCCTGCATTTTCACCAATTGCTCTCATTATTTAATCAGATTTATATTTAATAAAATTCTTTATATAAATATTTTGATAATTATTTTAAAAATCAGAAATAGAATTAATGTCTAAAATCCACCAAACAGGTAGACGAATAATAATATAATGATAGTTAGGACTATCCATAAAATATACTGTTTATTATCCATAATAAACAATCCAAATTAAAAAAAATATAAAAAAAAGAAGATTAAAAAGTAATAAAATCACTAATTAACCTATGTTGTATTTTTGTAAAAGTAAAAGCTCTTCAGTAGATAATTTTCCACCGTTTTTGAATTTTTCGAAGATAGTTTCAGCTTTTTCTTTCTCTTCATTGTTTTTATTGCCTTTGGAACCTGATTTGTTATCAGATTTCCTTCTTCTAGGTCTATTATTACCTAATTTTTTATTTATAACATGAATGTCGCTTAAAACAGCTTTAAACTCTTCGTGTTTAGCAGAAGCATTTTTACGAGCTTCGATGAATTTTTTATGTGCTTCATCAGCTGCAGTTCTAATATCATCAGTTTTTCTGAAGTATTCTAGCATTTTTTCATGTGCTTCTTGAGCTTTTTCTGAAAGTTCGATAACTTTAGCATGTTCTTCTTCAGATAATTTTTTGAGCTCTTGAGCTTCACCTTGGATTGATTCATCTTCAGTAATCTCGTTTAATTGTTTTCTTAAATCATTTGCATTTTTAACAAGCTGATTTTCTTTTTTAATATCTAAAACACGAGTTTCGATGATTTTATCAATCTTTTTGATCTCATTTTCTATTTTAATTTTGTTGCGTTTACCAGAAGACCATTCTAAGTTTTTAAGTTTGTTATTTGCTTCATTACGAGCTTTTTTAGCAGCTTCAACTTCTTTATTGATTTCATTACGTTGGTTTCTGAATTCAATAGCTTTATTTAAGTTTTCTTTTAATGAAGCATTTAATTCATCACGAACTTTACGCTCTTCTTTAGCTATTCTGTTGAATTCTTCCCTTTCATCAGCAATTTTGGAGATTTCAGCTTCTTTTTCATCTTTTTGTTCTCTTACACCTTCAATAGTGTCAGCAAGTACAAAGTTAGATTTTGGAAGAGAGTCTTTTTTAGATTTTGGCTTATCAGCAGCATCAACAGCTTCTTCTTCAACAGATTCAACTTCTTTTTCAAGAGCTTCTTCTTGTTCAGCTTCTTTTTCTTCTTCGTCAACAGCAGTTTCAACAACATCTTCATTAAGAGCTTCTTCTTCAGCAGCAGCTACATCAATGGATTCTTCTTCAACTGCTTTGACTTCTTCTTCAAGAGCTTCTTCTTCTTGAGATTCTTTTTCTTCTTCGTCAACAGCAGCATCAATAGCAATTTCGGCAGTTAATTGATTATTAATTTCATCAAAGACTTTGTTTAAGTCTTTTTCTTCTACTACAATATCAGCTATTTCTTTTACAGAAGGTTTTGCATTGAATCCAATACCAATTCCTGCAGCTTCAATCATGGAAATATCGTTTGCTCCATCACCGACTGCTACAACGTCTTCTAAAGAAATATCTGTTTCATCAGCAAGGTCTTTTAATACATCTGCTTTAGTGCCAGATACTAAAGGACCTTCTACTTCACCAGTCAATTTACCATCTTCAACAATGAAACTGTTGGTGTAAACGTAATCAACGTCTAATTTGTCTTTAATTACATCTCCAACAACGTCAAAACTGCCACTAATTATAGCTACTTTCAAGTCTTCATTTTTTAAATTATTAATAGCTTCTTCAGCACCATTCATTAATGGAAGTTCATCAGCAACTTTTTGAATATCTTCAATGGAAGTTCCTTCAAGAAGTTTAACTCTATCTTTGATAGAAGTTTCAAAGTCTATTTCACCTTGCATAGCCTTTTCAGTAATTTCAGCTATTTCATCTTCAACATTTGCTAATTTTCCTATCTCATCTATTGCTTCACCATCAATAATAACATTATCTAAATCAAATACTACAAGTTTAATCAACTATACCACCAATTATATTAAATCTAGCTCACTTAATCTATCGTAAGCTCTTTCGACACCAAGTTTGGCATCGTCACGGGTTTTGGCACCAGTACAAACAACTTTACCAGAACCAAATAATAAAAGAACGACTTTAGGATCAGATAATCTATATACTAATCCTGGGAACTGTTCAGGTTCATATTCTGTATCTTCAAGTTCTAAAGCTACAGCTTCTAAGTTTAATGTGGATTCTAAATTACCAGAAGCCACAATATTTTGAATAATAATTTCAAATTCATGAGGGATATCAGGATCTATTGTCCTCATCAAATCAACAGTCTTATTGATTGCTAATTTAGAGTCATCAATAGATTTCGCGCCAGTACAGACAAGTTTACCAGAACTAAAAATCAACGCTGCTGTTTTAGGTTCTTTTAGTTTGAAAACTAAACCTGGAAACTGTTCACGATTAAATTCAACACCTTCCAAAGCTTTGGAAATCTCAGTGAGAACGATATCTTTTCCAATACTCGCAGAAGCCACAATGTTTTCAATTTTAATATCAACATCGGTCAATTTAAAACCTCCAATTAACTTTTTAAAATAAGTAAAGTAAGAACTAAAAATAAAAAAATTATCCTTAAATTTTTACTGTTAAATAATATTATTTAAATACTATATAAATGTATGTTTATTTATACTCAAAAAGGTGCAGATGATTATTGTGATAGAAGTTGAAGTTAAAGCAAAAATCGACAGTTTCGATGAAATGGAAGAAAGGATAGTAAAAATAGGTGGAAAACAGACAAAGACAGAATTTCAGGAAGACCTATACTTTAATAGTCCAGTAGTGGACTTTGCTGAAACCGATGAGGCCTTAAGAATAAGAACCGCAAATGAAGAGATATTCATAACCTACAAAGGCCCTAAAATAAACAAAGAAGCCAAAACAAGAAAAGAAGTGGAAATGGCTATTGAAAATGCAGAAAAAGGAACAGACATTCTTGAAAGCATCGGATTTAAAAAGGTAAGAACTGTAAGAAAAAACAGAAAATACTTTGAATATGAAAACTTCGAAATAAGTCTAGATGACGTGGAAGGTCTTGATCCATATATGGAAATTGAGATTGCACTTCCAGATGGAACAGATTATAGAGAAGCACAGAAAAGCATATTTGATTTATACGAAACTCTTGGAATTACTGACGGCTTTGAAACAACATCCTATTTGGAATTATTGGAAAAATAGCTATTCTTATTTTTATTATTTTTAGATTAGATATTCTTACAAAAATTTTAGTTTAAAAAACTCCATATCGATTTCTAAAAGATAAATGAGGAAAAATATAGGTTCCAATCTTATTTTTAAAAATAATACATTCAGAAAATTGTCTAGTATAAATGCAGATGTCGAATATACCTCTAGAGAAGATGAATTCATAATCCAAGAACGCTGAAGGAGTTAAAAAATCATGGTCTAATAGAAAAATAGCTGTCTAATAGAAAAATAGCTGTTAAAATTCATGATCGAATATACAAATTAGAGATATTTCAGTTAAGAATCATCTAAAAATTTAACAAAATTGGAAGATGGTGATAAATATTAAAAGGATATTTCAAGAATTAATCCGTAATAATAAATCCTGTAACAACCACTTTTCCATCACATTTAGGACAATTTCTTCCCTGCAACTTCAAATAATAAGAAACTGTCACAATGCTTATAATCTGTTTAAGAATTAGACAATAATATTGGATTATATTATAAAAAGTTCAATGCAATTATCTATTATGCCACTATAAAAAAATCGTATTATTGTTCAATTGTATAAATTGAAAAAACATATTTATATTAATTTATATAAATAGTCTAATACTTAATTTAATTTACAGATGTGAGATTCTTGAAATATCATATAAGTCATTATAATAAAGAAGCTGAATTAAATTTTCCTAAAGACATTACAATCTACGATACAACTTTAAGGGACGGTGAACAAACCCCCGGAGTCTGTTTCAGTCTTGAGGACAAATTGGAAATAGCTAGAAAATTGGATCAGTTTAAGATACATCAAATTGAAGCAGGTTTTCCAATTGTTTCTGAAAGAGAAAGGGAATCTGTAAAAGCTATTACAAGCGAAGGATTAGATGCTCAGATTCTTTCACTTGCACGTACTAAAATTGAGGATATTGATGCTGCTCTTGACTGTGATGTAGATGGTATTATTACATTTATGGGTACCTCAGATATCCATTTAGAACATAAAATGCATATAGGCCGTCAAGAAGCAATGAATATTTGTATGAAAGCTATTGAATATGCAAAAGACCATGGCTTATTTGTAGCTTTCTCAGCAGAAGATGCAACTAGAACCGACATTGATTTTTTAAAAAGAATTTACAATAAGGCCCAAAGCTATGGTGCTGACAGAGTCCATATTGCAGATACCGTAGGGGCTATTACTCCACAGGGCATGAATTATCTTTTAACTGAACTTAGAAAGGATGTTGAAGTTGATATTGCACTTCATTGCCATAATGATTTTGGTTTAGCTGTTGTGAACTCAATTGCTGGACTTTTAGCTGGAGGAAATGCCGTTTCAACTACTGTTAACGGTATTGGAGAGAGAGCTGGTAACGCTTCTTTAGAAGAGTTGATTATGAGTCTTAAAATATTGTATGGTAAGGATTTAGGGTTTAAGACCAAATACATCAAAGAGCTCTCAGACATTGTTTCCAAAGCAAGCGAACTTCCAATACCTTACAATAAACCTGTTGTTGGTAAAAACGTATTTAGACATGAATCAGGTATTCATGTAGACGCAGTTATTGAAGAGCCATTAACCTATGAACCTTATGTTCCTGAGCTCGTTGGTCAAAAAAGACAGCTTATTCTTGGAAAACATTCTGGTTGCAGGGCAGTTAAAGCTAAATTAGATAGCTGTGGTGTTGAGGTAAGTAACGATAAGCTTCTTGAAATTGTAGAAGCTGTTAAAAAGAGCAGAGAAGAAGGAAAATACATTAATGATGATGTATTTAAAGAAATTGTAAAAAGTTGTAAGGAATAAAATGAATATTACAGAAAAAATATTATCAAGTAAGGCAGGCCGTGAAGTAACACCTGGAGAAATTATTGAAATACCTGTAGATTTAGCTATGTCACATGACGGAACTTCTCCACCTGCGATTAAAACTTTTGAAAAAATATCTGATGAAGTCTGGGACAAGGATAAAATAGCTATTGTTTTTGATCATAACGTCCCTGCAAACACTATCGGTTCAGCAGAGTTCCAGAAAGTCTGTAGAAACTTCATCAACACTCAAGGAATTACTAAAAATTACATTCATGGTGAGGGAATATGTCACCAGGTATTGCCTGAAATGGGTTTAGTTGAACCTGGTATGGTTATTGTTGGTGCCGATTCACATACCTGTACTTATGGTGCTTTTGGAGCCTTTTCCACAGGAATGGGTGCAACAGACCTAGCTATGGTTTATGCAACTGGAAAAACATGGTTCATGGTTCCTGAAGCCAATAAAATGATTGTAAATGGGGAACTTAATGAGTATGTCTCTCCAAAAGATATTATTTTAAATATAATCGGAGATATTGGAATAGCTGGAGCAACATACCAGACTGCAGAGTTTACAGGCGAAACCATTGAAAATATGGGGGTTGACGGAAGAGCAACCATCTGTAACATGGCTATTGAGATGGGTGCTAAAAACGGAATCATGGAACCCAACAAGGAAGTTATTGATTTCATTTCCAAAAGAACCAATAAAAAGCCATCAGAACTTAACATAGTAAAGTCAGATAAGGATGCAGTTTACAAAAGAGAGTTAAGCTATGATGTAAGTGACTTGGAACCTCAAATAGCATGCCCTAATGATGTTGACAATGTTAAAGACATCTCAAAAGTAGAAGGAACAGCTATTGATCAGTGCCTAATTGGATCATGTACAAACGGCAGAATCTCTGACTTGGAAGATGCCTACAACATCCTAAAAGACAATGAGATTAACAATGATGTAAGACTACTTATTCTTCCAGCTTCACGTGAAATATACAAAGAAGCTATAAACAGAGGATATATAGATGCTTTCATTGATGCCGGAGCCATAATATGCAATCCTGGATGCGGACCATGTCTTGGAGGCCATATGGGAGTGTTGTCTAAAGATGAAGTCTGCATCTCAACAACAAATAGGAATTTTAAAGGAAGAATGGGTGACCCTGAATCTGAAGTATACTTAGCTAATGCTAAAGTAGTAGCAGCATCAGCACTTGAAGGAGTCATAACACACCCTAAGGATATAGTGAATTAAATGTCTCTAAATAAAAATGAAGCTAACAAGCGTCTGATTGAAAAAATAAACCAAGTAGAAAAAGACTATAACAAGAATTTTTCAAATACCCAGAAAATATTGTTAACAACTGACGGATCCATTACAGCAATACTAGATGTTCTTTTCGGTAAAATAGACCTAACAACATTAGAACAGCATACTGAAACTGCATCAGCCAAACAGGCAGAACTGATAAATTCCAAAGAAGGTGCAGAAATCAATTTCAGGGAAATTGTAATGCACAAAGACGATGATCCATTAATATATGCATTATCCTATGTTCCATTAGAAAGACTTACTGATGAAATCAAGTGCGACTTAATGAGTGCAAACATACCAATTGGAAGAATTCTTAAAAACTACAAAATAGAGTCAAGAAGAGAAATAAACAATATTTTCATAGAAAAAGGAAACGAAACACTGGAAGAGCTATACGGCACTGATGAAGAATTCTTATCAAGAGACTATGTTATTATCCACAAAGGAGAAATATTAATGTGGATTAAAGAATCATTTCCAATTAGCTATTTTACAGAAATATAAATGGTGGGAAATATGGGAGTTAAACTAAAAGACATAATAAGTCCAGAACCAATAAATTTTAAGGCTATGGAAGGAAGATCTGTTGCAATAGATGCATTTAACACACTTTATCAGTTCCTTTCAATCATAAGGCAAAGAGATGGAACACCTTTAAAAGACCATAATGGCAATATAACATCCCATTTAAGTGGAATATTATATAGAAACTCTTCAATGATAGAAAAAGATATTAAACCAGTTTATGTCTTTGACGGAAAAGCTCCAGAGCTTAAACAGGAGACACAGGAAGAGCGCAGACAGATTCGTGAAGAGTCAGAACAGAAATGGAAGGAAGCACTTAAAAGAGGAGACATAGCAGAAGCAAGAAAATACGCAATGCGTTCATCAAAGCTCTCCCCATATATAATAGACTCATCAAAAAAGCTATTGACACTAATGGGAATTCCATATATTGAAGCTTGTGGTGAAGGGGAAGCACAAGCAGCATATATGGTTAAAAAAGGAGATGTATGGGCAGCTGCATCACAGGACTACGACTGTCTTTTATTTGGATCACCTAGAATTGTCAGAAACCTTGCTATTAATTCAAATCTTGGAAACCTCGAATACTATGAGCTTAAAAAAGTCCTAAAAGAATTGAATATCACAAGAGAACAGTTAATAGATATGGGAATACTGATTGGAACAGATTTCAATGAAGGAAAAAAAAGAGTTGGGGCAAAAACAGCTTTAAAATATGCTAAAAATGGAAAACTAGAAACAGTCCTTAAAGAATTCGAAAAAGAATCAAATCAGGATTTAGAAGCTGTAAAAGAAATATTCTTACACCCTACAATTAAAACCGATTACAAAATAAGATGGAAAAAGCCACAAGACGAGAAAATAAAAGAGTTTTTATGTGGAGAACATGGATTTTCTGAAAGCAGAGTGGAAAATGCATGTAAAAGACTTAAAAATCTAAACAGTGGTCAGAAAAGCCTAGAAGACTGGTTTTAATATGGAGGAAAATTCTTTCCGAAAATAAGTTTAGCATATCTAATAGCTAATTCCGCCTGTTTGGAATAATCTCTCATAATCTCTTTTTCATAATATTCCCTTGACGGTGCAATTGCCAGCATTTTAAGAATTTTATCATAGACTTTATATGATTTTTCAAAATCAAAATTATATTCCTTAGAAACATCAGGATTTAACTTATCAAGACATGGAAACTCTAGTGTCTGACATATTGTTTTTTGTGGGAAATACCTAGTTCTGATTAATGGTGAAACTGAGCTTAACAAAACATATTCTCCTAAATCAAGAAGTGGAGGAACACCAGTTTTATCAAAACGTTTCATTGATACTAGTTTATTGAAATTTTTTATATTATAACAGTGAAGTTCGATATAAAAATCCGGTTTAATGTCTTCTATTAACCCTAAGATCCTTTTGCCGATTGCAGATTCGTAATAATTAGGATCAATAGTTGAGATATAATCTGTCTTGTCAAAATTATATATGTAAATCTGACCATTGGAGAAATCTGATCTTTTTAAAGATTTTAAGAATTTAATAGCAGTTTTACCTTCATTTCCATGAACCCCTCCAATTAGAAGTTTGGTAGGGCCATCTCCATTATCTATATACCTAAAATAAGCCATAGCTATCTAAAAAAAGAAAAAATAAAGGAATCTATGTTCCTTCTTGCCAGTTGCTCATGTACTCTTTTTGACGTTCTGATAATGAGTCGATTTCAATGTCCATTGATGTTAATTTTAAGCGTGCAACAGTATCATCTATTTTATCTGGTGCTTTTTGCACATCAACAGGTAAATTGTTGTTTAAGATGTATTTTGCTGAAAGTGCTTGAACTGCAAAACTCATGTCCATAATTTCTGCAGGATGTCCTTGTCCACGTGCAGCTGCAAGGTTTACAAGTCTTCCGTCTGCAAGCAAGTATAGTTTTCTTCCGTCTTTCATTGTGAATTCTTCAATACTTTCACGTACTTCTTTTACACTAGATGATTGTGCTTCAAGGTCTTCTCTGTTGATTTCCACATTGAAGTGACCGGAATTAGCTAGCATACATCCGTCTTTCATGTATTTAAAGTCATCACCGTGGATGATGTTGATGTTTCCTGTTACTGTAATGATTAAATCAGCTTCTTTTACTGCTTCTCTGATTTTCATTACTCTAAAACCGTCCATTCTAGCTTCAAGTGCTCTGATTGGGTCGATTTCTGTTACAATTACATTAGCTCCAAGTCCTTGTGCTCTTGCTGCAATACCACGACCGCACCATCCATATCCACATACAACGATGGTTTTACCAGCTATAAGCATATTTGTAGTTCCCATGATTGCATCAAAACTTGATTGGCCTGTACCGTATCTGTTGTCAAATAGGTATTTGGTGTATGCGTCGTTTACAGCCACTACTGGGAATTTTAAAGCTCCATCATGGTTCATAGCTTCTAGTCTATGAACACCAGTGGTAGTTTCTTCACATGCTCCTTTAATATTTTCTAAAACATCTGTTCTTTCGTTGTGAAGAACCATAATCATGTCAGCGCCGTCATCAATGATTATGTCCGGTTTGTGGTCAAGAACTGCATTGATTGTTTCGTAGTATTCTTCGTCACTTTGTTCTCTCCAGCCGTAGATGTTGAGACCTAGTTCAACTCCACCAGCTACTGCATCGTCATGAGTGGATAATGGGTTACATCCAGTCATAGCTACTTCTGCCCCACCAGCCTGTAATGTAAGACCTAAATTGATTGTTTTAGGTTCTAAATGTAAACATGATCCGATTGTAATGCCTTCAAAAGGTTTAGTTTCTTCAAACTCTTTTTTAATGTGTTCAAGAACCGGCATATGTTTTTGAACCCATTCGATTTTTCTTACACCTTCTGGTGCAAGTGACATGTCTTTAACTTTGCTCATAATCATCACCAATAGAATTTATTTTCTATTTTATTATTAATTAAATTATTGGAATAATAGCTTAAAATAACCCATTTGTCGAAATATTTAAATAATATTAAAAGTTAATATATAACTATGCTATGCCGGGGTGGCTCAGCTGGTTAGAGCGCACGGCTCATAGGGTAATTAAGCAGTGCTCTGACAATTCCTGGGATACCGTGAGGCCGCGGGTTCGAATCCCGCTCCCGGCATCCTAAATCCCAGGAAATATTTTTTTAAAGAATTTACATTATTTTTTATTTTTTATATTCTGAAATATAGCTATTGTTATATTTTTTAGAAAGTTAAATTAATAATAAAAACTAAAAGGTAAAACCATGCCAACAAGATTTATAGGTGAAGGGTATTGGGAAATTGTAACTCGTCAGATGAGTATTGTAACTAAAAGTGAACAGACAAGATTTAAAGATGCTAAAATAGCTGTAATCGGTTGTGGTGGTATTGGAGGAGATGCCATCAGCATGCTTGCCCGTATGGGAGTGGGAAGCCTGAATCTTGTTGACGAAGACGAATTTGATATCTCTAACTTAAACCGTCAGGCACTATCTAATTTTACAACCATTGGAATCAGCAAAAGCGAAGCTGCCAAGGAAGCTGTAAGACTTATAAATCCATATACCAAGGTCACTGCTTTTGATGAACGTTTAAGCGAAGATAACATAGCTAAAATCGTTGACGATGCAGACATCGTCATAGATGCCGTTGATAATTTAATCACAAGAATCATCGTCTCCAGATACGCCAAAAAGAACAATATTCCTTTTATTCACGGCGCAATTCACGGAACTATGGGACAGATGACAGTATTCAATCCTGAAAATGACATTGACTATGAGACCATGTTCGGACTTCCTTCAAAAGGTAAAAAACTTACTGAAGAAGTAATAGATGAAGTCTTGAAATTAACCAATGGTGTTCCGCCGGTAATCGGACCTAACCCTAATATCATAGGATGTCTTGAAGCTATGGCAGCCTATAAAATAATCACAGGTATCGGGGAAGTTATTGAAGCTCCAGAGTTATTTATCTATGACCTGCTAGATTTCAACTCATTTAGAGTTGAAACCCTATAATATTTCTTTTTTTGCTTTATTCTTCATTATTTCATTAAATAAAATATATGTCAAAATATTTATATAGAATGAGGTGGAAATATATTTCCAGTGTTGGAATAACATTTCCGACTATTGAAAAAACACATCATAAAGATGGAGTTCGATTTAATGACTGAAATTAACGAAGAATTAATGGAAAATGTAATTAAACAAATGAAAGAAGATAATATCAAATTTATCAGATTACAGTTTGTAGATATTAACGGAACTGTAAAAAATATCGTTATTCCATTTAAAGAAGAAGATATGGAAGATTTATTCACTAACGGTATGCTATTTGACGGATCCTCAATTGCAGGATTTGTAAGCATCAATGAAAGTGACCTCCTTTTAAAACCTGACATAAACACATACTCAAGACTATCCTGGAGACCTGAAGAGTCTGCTGTATGTAGATTCATCTGTGACGTATGGACAACAGACGGAAAACCATTTGAAGGAGACCCAAGAGGAATCCTTAAAAAATCATTAGCAAAAATAGCTAAACTCGGATTAAACTATAATATTGGACCTGAACCAGAATTCTTTATTGTAGATATTGATGATGAAGGATATCCGATGCCATACGATAAAGCAGGATACTTCGATGTAGAACCCCTAGATATGGGACCTGATTTTAGAAGAGAACTTACCTTAAACCTAGAAGAACTTGACTTTGAAGTGGAAGCATCTCACCACGAAGTAGCACCAGGTCAAAACGAAATAGCATTTAAATTCAAAGATGCATTAAAAACTGCAGACGCTGTAATTACATTCAAACAAGCTATTAAAGCTATTGTAGACAATATGGCTACCTTCGACCAAATGAATTATAAAGTTACATTTATGCCAAAACCATTCTTCGGAGTAAACGGAAGTGGAATGCACTGTCACCAGTCAGTATTTAAAGGAGATAAAAACTTATTCTCAGACCCAGACAGTGAAACAGGATTATCTAAAGATGCAATGCACTTCATGGGAGGTTTGCTTAAACACTCACCTGCTCTAACTGCAATTACAAACCCTATTGTAAACTCATACAAACGTTTAGTACCTGGTTATGAAGCTCCAGTATACAGAGCATACGGTCTTAAAAACAGATCAGCATTAATCAGAGTACCTGCAGCACGTGGAAAAGCAACCCGTATCGAATACAGATCACCTGACCCAGCATGTAACCCATACTTAGCATTTGCAGTAATGTTAGAAGCTGGTATTGACGGTATTCAAAACAAAATCGATCCAGGCGAACCATGTGAAATCAACATCTACGAATTAACTGACGAACAAAGAGAAGAACGTGGAATCAAAGTTCTTCCGTCAAGTTTATGGGAAGCATACCATGCACTTGAAGAAGACGAATACATCCTCAATGCTCTTGGAGACCATATCAGTGAAAAATTCCTAGAATTAAAATACCAAGAATGGGACGAATACCGTGTACAAGTATTCGGATATGAACAGAAAAAATACTTAGACATCTAAGTATTTTACTTTTTTAAACAATATTTGGTGTTAATTAAATGTCAGAATCAAAACATCGTATGATTGAAATATTAAGAATATTAAACGAACAGAAAAAACCTACAGGATCTAAGTTAATAGCTACAGAGCTAAAGAACAAAGGATTTAATCTTGGAGAACGTGCAGTAAGATACCATATGCAAATTCTTGATGAAAAAGGTTATACTGAAAAAATGGGATATTCTGGAAGGCAAATTACAGATTTAGGTCGTGAAAAGCTTGAAAAAGGACTAATATATGACCAGGTGGACTTTATATATTCAAAATTTCAAGAAATGATATACTTAACTGATTTTGACTATACAACCAAAACCGGAAATATAGTTGTTAATAACTCTATAGTTTATGATAAAACAACACTTGATCTTGTAAAAGATGCATTTGACAGTGGCCTTTGTGTAAGTCCATATGTGAAATTCAAAAAACTAAATGATGAAAAGTATAACATCACAACAATATGTGGAACTACAATTGACGGAATCCTGCTTAACGAAGGAATACTGTCAATTCCCCTATATGGAGGACTTCTCAAAATCGAAGATTTAAGACCTACAAAGTTTATAGAACTTATTTCTTATAAAAAGACCTCAATACCTCCATTAGATGCATTTATAGTTAAAGGAATGACTTCAGTATCTGATGTAATAGAAACTGGAGAAGGAGTAATTCCTGCAAACTTTAGGGTGGTTCCTGCTGATGCAAAAGACAAAGTACAAGCAATAGTGGAAAAACTGGAAAAAATAGGAATCGGGGGAGTACTGGCTATTGGAGATGAAGGGGAAAATACCCTAGGAATCCCTGTAAAAGAAGGAATGATTGGAATCGGAATAATTGGAGGAGTAACACCATTCTGTGTGGTACAGGAGGAAAACCGCCAGATAGACATTAAGATAGGTGAAGAAATAGAAGACTTCAATAATCTAAATACTCTAGGGGTAGATAAATACATCCTAAAACCTCCAATACAAAACAATTACAAAGAAACACCCTTCATACTTTCAAAAATATGGAACCAGATAGAAAAGGTTGATTTTGACATAAAAACACAGAAAGGAAATATTATTTCAAATATCTCACTAGTAGATAAAGATGACATTGAAAAGGTAACCCAGATAATGGAAGATACATATAACCAGAACCCTGATTATATAAATCCATTTTATAAAATTATTGAACACCCAACTAATGATGATAAAATTGGAATAGGAACCATATGTAGCTTAAGTATTGATGGAATCCTAATTAAAAACGGAATTATGAGTAATCCAAGATATGGAGGTTTATTGGAGCTATCACAACCCCCATTATTTATCGATTTAATCTCATATAACGGATCTTCAATTGATCCTCATAAAGTGTTCATAGCTAAAGGAATGACCTCAATTAACAAATCAATTGGTCCAAACAGAATACTTGCCTCAATAAAAGAAATTCCATATATAGCTAGAGACTACGCTGTAGAAACATTGGAACAGCTAAAAAATAAAGGATTCTCAATTTATAAAATAGGTAAACCACGGGAACTTATTTACAATGCAAAGGTCGACAACTATAATTTCGGTATTGTAACTGGAAGTGGACTTAACCAAATTTCTGCAATAAAAGAAGAGAATATCGATATAGATGTTAAAGCTATAGAAATGACAATTCCTTTTGAGGAAATGAATAGATTCTGATTAAAAAATAAAATAATAATAGCTATTTATAATATTTTAATAGCTATACTTTTTTTCACTTATTTGTCGATTACTGATACATATACATCTTCCCCTTCTTTAGGATAGATAGTATATTCAATCAAGTCGTCTTGGATTTCATAAACATCAATTTCAATAGTTGGATTAATTGAATCCGCATCAAGACTTACCAATATTTTAAATCCTGGCTTATTGAAATATTCTGAAAAATCAATATTTAAAACTTCACCTTCTGCAAATATCCTATTAAAAGATATTTCCAAAACATCATGAATTTTAAGATTTTCTTTTAAAAATTCTACAGCGTCTTCAACAGATAATTCTAAATTTTCCATATTATCACCTACTTTATATTAATAATTAATTGAAAGTTACAGTTAATAAAAGTTTTCCATTTTGAAAAATTTAGATGCATTAAATTATAAAATAGCCATAATCATCAGCTATTTATGAAAATTATAGTAAGATTATAATAATAAAGTTGTTAGTTGAATGTGGACTAAACTTATTCAATTTCTATAACTAATTCCTCATCATCTTTAATATGACGGAATTCTATTAAATCATCTTTAATTTCTTTAAAATCGATTTCAACAGTTTGATTTAAAATTTCACCATTTAACTGTAGAGAAACTCTAAGACCTTCTCCAGTTTCTTCATCCTCTGCAATAATGTTTAATACTTCTCCTGGAGCAAATATCCTATTGTATGAAATTTCTAAAATATCTCTAATCTGAACATTATTTCTAATATATTCTATAGCGTCATCTACAGGCATTATAATTTCTTTAACCATTAAAATCACCTAGAAAAAAAGTAAAAAAAGAATAAGGAATTATAAATTCCTATATTCTCTGATGGAAGTATATTCGTCGTCAATTTCTCCATATTCAGACATTTTTTCTCTGTTAGCTTCAGCGTCTAAGTATAAAGAACCTTTACCGTTGAGACCAATATCCCCAGTGTATTTTATGTATTTTCCTTTGAAGGTTTCGCCTTCTACTTCAGGATCTTCTACAACACCATTGTATACGAATCCTTCAAGTAATCTACCTAATTTACCGTGAATAACGATATTACCGTTTTTCATTTGACCACCAGGCCAACGGTTTACATTACCGTCAATTTCAATGATACCTTTGGTCATGTGAATACCAGCTAAGATATCACAGTCTCCTTTAACACGGATTTTTCCACCAGTTAAACATTCACCACATTGTTTACCAGCATTACCGTAAACAATGATTTCTCCACCAGTCATACCTCTCCATTCACCAATGTAAGATGCACCAGTAAATTCTTTAGTATTTCCAGTGATTTCAAGAGTTCCGCCAGACATTTCTCTTCCAGCATGAGCAGCTGCGTTTCCGTATACTTTAATGTGTCCTCCAGACATTTCAGCTCCAACGTGAAGGTCTACACTACCGTTACAGACAATGTCACCATTGGTCATTTTGCATCCGATGTATTTTACTCTGTTTAAATCTCCGTTGAGAACCATTTTTACATCGCCAGGTCCTGCAGCTTCACCTTCAACAGTAATGTCAAAGTAATCTGTAATTGGGAATCTGGAATTACCAACAGGAACTTCATATTTTGCAAAGTCTTCTTCGCTCCAGGTGTAAATTTCATCTGGAATGAGCTCATCAAATTCTAAAGCAATTGAAGAAGTTTTAATTTGATCAAAAGTTATAGTTTTCAAACTTAACACCTCATTTATCTTTCAACATCTATTCTAATTGGGTTGGATTGGTAATGGTCGTGTACTGGATAGTTTTCCCATTTTACAGAATAATATTGGTTGAAGAATGGCATGATTTTATCAACAACAGCTTGTTCTTCTCTTTCATATCCTTTTACGTTAACCCAAATGTTTTGACTTTCTTTGACTTGTACGATTTCTTTATCTTTTACTAAGATTTGACCATCTTTAATAGTGTATAAAGCAGTGTTGAATCCTTCTTCAATAGCTGCATATTCTCTATTAGGATCAATATCATTAGGGTTTATGTCATAAACAGCAATGTCTGCTTTGTATCCTGGAGTAAGAGCTCCTCTGTCAGTGAATCCGTGGATTTTAGCAGGTGCTGCTCTTGAAATAGTAGCGATGTCGAAGAAGTCGTATACTCTGTCAAGTTCTGGAAGACCAGTTCTTTTGTGAGCCCATTTGTGAACTTCATTGTCCATCATTTCTTGTCTTCTGTCACTACTCATTAACCAGGACATGATTCTTGGGTATCTTATGAATGGACCTGCATTAGGGTGGTCAGTAGTTAAACATACTTTCCATGGGTCGTCAATTCTTAAGAACAATTCAAGACCAATAGCCCATTGTAATGAAGCAACAGGAGCTTTTGGTGCATAGATACATGGAATGATACCAGCAGCGGTTTCACATTCAATATCTTTGTTAGCCCATTTTAATCCTGATAATTTGAATAAGTCGTATTCCATTGGTGCATCTGCAGTCATAGTTGTGGTTTCATCAAGAGTTACTTGACCAATATCACAAGTTACATGGTCAGCACCGTTAATGTAATCAGCAACTTCTTTAGCACCTGAGTCAGCATCTTTCCAACTGTTTCCACCATAGGAGTGGAATTGAAGGTGACAGATGTGAACAGTTTGATCCCTTACGGTAGCTTTTGGGGATTTTGTAATGTTTTTAATTGAATCTAAAGTTTCAATAGTTGTAGGCACGTTTCCTGGGTGTCCTAAATCATTTGGGTGGATGTGGATTGAGTGAGGAAGTCCTAATTGTTCGTTTGCTTTAGCTAATGCACGTACAACTTCTTTAGAGGTTACATCAAAGTATGGTGCTTTGTCATTGTAACCATGTACGTTCATACCCCAACCCCAAGCTTCACTACCACAAGGGTTTACGATTTTAACACCGTATCCTTTGGATAATTTTAACCATTGAGAGATGAAAGCTGCTAAATCTTCAATATTATTTTCTTTTGCATATTCCATTACAAACCAGTTGTTACCGAATAAAGATAATGCAGGAACATCAATGTTTGGAATAGTTGCAATTTCTTCGTGAGTGTGTTTTGCTTCAAGAGGTGGCATAGCTGCTTCTACAACAGTACCATAACCTAATCTTGAATATCTGTAACCAGTTGCAGGACAACTTGGAATAGAGAATCCTGATTCTGATCTTAAAACTTTAGTTTTTTGAGTTACTCCTCTTCTTGAATCTTCAGGTCTGTATAATCTTCCTACTACTAATTTTGGACCTGCAACATGAGCGTGAGGGTCAACTCCAGCTGGCATAACTACTTTATCAGTTACATCAATTACTTCAGCATTAGGAGAAACACTGTCGACGATAATGTCATCTTTTATCATTATGTCCATTTTTTCTCCGTTTATTCCATTAGCTGGATCATAAACAATACCATTTTTAAGTATATACTCCATTATATCACCTATAATGCGTTTGGATTTGGCACGTATTTAGGAGCTACATTTGGCTCCGGCCTGAGTTTCATAACTCTTTCTTTAAGTTCTCTGACAATCCATTCGTCGTCACGACAGGTTTCTGGTTTGTCAATAGCTTTTTTCATCCAGATAGGAACTCCATCCATACGGTAACTTGTTCCTCCACATTCTACCGCAATAAATGAACCTGGTAATACTACATCAGCAAGTTCAGTGGAAGGTCCCCAGTGGATATCAATTTGAATAACAGGAATGTCAGCTAAGTGTTGGTTTGCTCCGTTAGGGAAGTGAGCACCAGGGTCTGCTGCAATAACCATGAAACAATCAGGTTCTTTTCTAGTTAATAAATCGATAGTGTTGGTTTCTCCTAACATATATCTAGGAGTTCCACGAGCAAAGTCAACACCGAATGCGAATCCAGTTTCGAAAGCCATGAAAATGTTGAAACCGTTTACGTTAAAGTGACCTCTCATTGGAGTAAGTCCCCATTTACTGTATTTGTTTAAGTCTTGTACCATTTTAATAGCTATATCAATGTTTCTTTGTTTTGATAAAGTATGGGTTAAACCTAAACCGAAGAATAATACACCGAATTCAGCTGCTTTCATTTCTTCAACTAATTCATAGATGTCTTCTTTTGGAATTCCAGAGATTACATCTTGGTATAATTCTTTTCCTCTTAATACAGCTCTAATAGCATTATAGAAACCGTAGTCCCCATTTTGTTCGAATCCGATCCATTTATCAGACATTTTTGCAGTATCTGAGAATTTTGGATCCATAGTCACAACAGTTCTGTCGAATCTTCCTCTTTGTCTGAAGTATCCACGACAGAATACAGCGTAACGTGCTAAATGTCTTGGGTGAGAGTTCATCGCATTACTTCCAGAGTATGCAACAACGTCTGCTCTGTTTTGAACTTCCCCTAAAGTTTGAATAGGGTAACCTGCATTTTGTACAGCTTGTAAACTTGGTCCGTGACAGATAGTAGCTTGGTTATCTAATACTGCACCAATGTATTCACCTAATTCTAATCCTTCTTTCATACATTCAGTAGAAGTTTCAGACCAACCGTAGAATACAGGTCTTACAGAGTTTGCAATGTATTCTGCAGCTTTATCTAAAGCAGTATCCCAATCTACTTCCATAAGTTCTCCGTTTTCATCCCTAATCATAGGAACTAATAATCTTTGGTCTAAATCTTCCATGATTTTACTTGCACCTAATCTGCAAGCATGTCTTACAGCTACAACATGACCATCTTTTATTAAATAATCTAAATCATCACAGTTACATCCACAAAATGCGCATGTACAGTTTTCTACAATTTCATCATAATCTGTTACAGGTGGCTCATAACTCATGATCAATCAACTCCTTCCATTTACGGCCTTTGTATACAGGTAATTCTCCTAATGATTCCATGTTTTCAACGGTATCATCATCATCTTCATCGACATATTTTTTGTAAACCCATCTCATTAAGTCAGCCATGAGTAATACTTTTCTGTCGGTTTTTTCTACTGTACATTTAATTCCTTTGTAAGTAGGGTCTGAACAGCAGTAAGTTTCAGGACTTACAATAGTATTAGCCCAAGGTCCTTTACAGATAAATACAGAACCTTCGTGAGGTGCATCTCTTGAAACTGCAGCATTTAAAACAACTTCTCCCCAATCTGTTTTAACAAGTACAGTATCCCAGTTATTTACACCTAATTTTGCCATGTCTCTTGGGTCCATATAACAAGTACCAGAAGCGTTTTTATATTCTTCTTTTAAGGTTGAACCTCTTTTTTTACAAGCTCCTTGGTAAATATCTGAGCCAGTATTTAACATACATTTAAGGACATCAGTGGTACCTTCTCCAGTAATTTTTACATCAGGTACAACTGGTTTTTCTAAGTAAGTATTAGCGTAATGCATAATATCATCCTCTATTCTAACCATATAGCGTTTACAGGACAGAACATTTGACATGTTCCACATTCTTCACAATTGTCAACAGTGAAAAGTTTGATGAAACCATTTTCGACCATCATAACAACTTCTTCAGTTTTTGCTCCATTACCACCAGCGTTTTCAGGACTGATACGAGCATTTACAGGACATGCGATAACACAAACACCGCAACCTAAACAATTATCTTGATTAACTTTAAGTTCCATAATTTCACCTAGTTTTTAAGTGCATTAATAGCATCAATCCAAGTTTCGGATTTAGTTGGAGTGCAATTTACACCAGTTCTTTTTACAGTAATAGCATCATTTGGACAGTTGTTAGCACATGCACCACAGCTGATACAGTATTGTTTTTTAACAGTCATATGTTCTAATCTATCACCAGGTTCTTTAGAAATAGGGAATGCTAATGCGTCACAAGGACAGATATCTACACAAGCACCACAAGTTTGACATAACTCTTGGTCAATGTCAATATTTCCTTCGAATGGTTTAGATGCAGTTGCTGCACCAGTTGGACAAACACCTTGACACCATCCACAGTATACACAGATAGATTCGTCAATTAATGAATTACCTTTAGTTACTGCATTAGCTGGGTTGATGTCGTATTCTCCATAAGAACAAGATCTACATACTGCTTTAATAGCTGTTTCTGGACAAACTTTTTTACAAATAAGACAGTAAACACATTTATCTTTGTCAATTACAATGCTTTCTTCACCAGTAGTAGGATCTACAGTAATTGCTTCAGCAGGACACATATCTTCACAAATACCACAGTAGATACATTCTTCATCATCAACACTGATTTCACCAGTTACTAATTCTCTACGTTCTGGTAAGTCTCTTTCGATTGTAATTGCATCACGAGGACATGCAATTTCACATTTTTTACAGTAAATACATTCATCGTCATCAATTTTTGAGAAACTAGTGTAATGAGGATATGCTTCGATTTCGCAAATTGGAACACCGTTAATGGTTAATTCTAATGCTCCAGCAGGACAAACTCCACTACACATACCACAGAGAACACATTTGTCTTCGTTGATGTTTAATTTTTCTGCATCAACGTCTGCAATAATGTTTTGTGCGATTTTTTCATGACCACTGAAATAAGTGCTGATTCTACGACGAGCGTTGTTAGCTATAGCGCTCAAGTTGATAGCTCCAACAGGACAAGTTGATTCACAAATACCGCAACCAATACAAATATGATTTTTAAAAGACAAGTCTCTGATTTCATCTGATGACCTAGTTATTTTAAAGTCATTGCCTTTAATATCTTTTATATTATTGATCATTTTAAATCTCCAAAATTTTAATTGAGTTTGTTGGGCACTCATCTACACAAAGATTACAACCACAACAATCAATGGAGTTTATTTGAGCTTTAAGGGATTCTAATTTAATAGAATTCATAAAACACAAATTTACACACAATCCACAACCGATACAAGTATTAGCTATATGTCCTTCAAATTGTTTATTTTGACAAATTTTAACAATTTTACGACATATTTCTGGATCATCGAACAAAACTTTAGATATTGATAAAAAGTCCACTGGAATTAACTCTGTAATTGTTTTAGCAACATCTATAGAATTCCAGGATAAGTTTCTACCATTTAAATAATGAGAAACAGTTGACCTATCGATGCCTAATGCTTCAGCAATATATTGCTGAGATTTACCTTGTTCTTTTAACCTGACTGCTGCCAAGTATTTTAAACCAGATGCAATATGTTTCGGCATTTCATCCACCATGTGTAATATATACACATTTGTTTCATATTAATAAATACTTGTTGCCTAGAATAAAATAGAAAAACATATATATTGTTGTGTAGTATCTACATATTTGAAAAAAATATTATGAGTAAAAAGAGAATATAATAAAAAAATAACAAAAATTCTATTGCTAATAAATAAAATAATAATAGATAACTGTTATCTAATAAAAAAATACCATAATACGCAATATCGAATACAATTTTTAAAAAAAATAAAGAAAAAATGCACTGAAAAAAGATGTTGCGAATGTTGAAAAAGAAGCTATTTTATAGAAAAAAATTTATGTTTACCTAAACTGTGTAGTTACTACACATCTAATAATATGGCATGAATATGATAAGAAATCTATATGAATATAATAATGCTTTTTATGTTAAAACAGGATTTTCATTGTATTTGCTATATATATGCTACTCTATTTTAAACATTAAACGTGTTATCACTATTAAATAAATAAAAATTGGTTTTATAAAAATGATGTTTTAGCTATCTTTATCATTAATAATTATGTATACTATTGATTATTTTATATCTTCTGAGAGAGCATATTTTTCCTTTTTGTTTGGTAAATTAATATTCGTATTTGGGGGATAATAATAAGTCTCATTGTTTAAAACCATGA
>OGXX01001046.1_pt1 | contig 29120 bp, 20 predicted proteins | sample 1576301 | NCBI WGS metagenome assembly OGXX01 (sample SAMEA3541469, study PRJEB24748) | human gut metagenome | biome: human gut; feature: human-associated habitat; material: faeces | place: China | collected 2012
ATCACCGAAGGTGATTTTAAATGCATTTTGGCTCGTAACTGTGAAGGTACTGAACAGTTACGATTAAGTTTCTTTAGGAGGGAAAAGCAAATGAGAATCTTAGTTACAGGTGGAGCTGGTTATATCGGAAGCCATACATGCGTGGAACTGCTGAATGCAGGTTACGACGTTGTTGTAGTGGACAACCTTTATAACGCAAGTGAGAAAGCTCTGGACAGAGTAGAAAAAATCACAGGAAAGAAAGTAGTATTCTACAATGCAGACATCCGTGATAAACAGGCAATGAATGACATCTTCGACAAAGAAAAAGTAGATGCAGTGATTCATTTTGCAGGTCTGAAAGCAGTTGGAGAATCTGTAGTAAAACCAATCGAATACTATGAAAATAATATCGCAGGTACCTTGAATCTCTGCGATGCCATGAGAAATCACGGTGTAAAAAATATTATCTTCAGTTCTTCTGCAACCGTTTACGGAGATCCGGCATTTATTCCGATCACAGAAGAATGCCCGAAAGGAACCTGTACCAACCCTTATGGATGGACCAAATGGATGCTGGAACAGATCCTGACAGACCTGCACACTGCAGATCCGGAATGGAATGTTATCCTGCTTCGTTACTTCAACCCAATCGGAGCACATAAGAGTGGCATGATCGGTGAAGATCCGAAAGGAATCCCGAACAACCTGCTTCCGTATGTTGCACAGGTTGCCATCGGCAAACTGGAATGCCTGGGAGTATTCGGTAATGACTATGATACTCCGGACGGAACCGGCGTACGTGATTACATCCATGTAGTAGACCTGGCAGTAGGTCATGTAAAAGCACTGAAGAAACTGGAAGAAAAACCGGAAGTTCGTGTATACAACCTGGGAACAGGACATGGTTACAGCGTACTGGATGTGGTTCACGCATTTGAAAAAGCATGCGGTCATGAAGTAAAATACCAGATCAAACCGAGACGTGCAGGCGACATCGCTATGTGCTACTGCGATCCTACCAAAGCAAAAGAAGAGCTGGGTTGGGAAGCACAGTACGGCATCGAAGAGATGTGCCAGGATTCCTGGAGATGGCAGAGCCAGAACCCGGATGGATATGCAACTGAAGAGAAATAATATAGAAATGTAATACATATAGTCCCCGGTTTTCCTGTGGAATGAGAACCGGGGACTGTTTTTTATTTACGCGAGTAACGAGTCAAATTCGCAAAGCGTATTTTATTTCGTTTACGCGGGCAACGAGTCCAAGATTGCACTTACTGGAAACGCAAATATTTGTTGAGAAAAGTGAAAAGAGAAGCCGGAAGAGGAACATTTAAGTTTCCTTTCGGCTTCTCTTTTTGAAATATATTTACCGTTATTTACGCATTATGAAGAATCGATTTATGCTCATAAATCGATTCACTTGTCAGCTGGATACCGAGGCGTTTGAAGGTCTGGATATCCACCTGTGACAGCATCACGCTTGTGTGTACCTGGCAGCCTTTCAGGTTCGGGATCTGATCGAGGGCTTTCTGTGCAGCCGGGTTCAGCGCGGTACTGCTGGAGAGAGCGATCAGGATCTCATCCGTGTGCAGTCTCGGGTTACGGCTTCCCAGATAAGCGGTTTTCAGGATCTGGATCGGTTCGATGGCAGCCGGGGAAAGAATATGTGTCTCATGGGAGATGCCTGCCAGTTCTTTCAGTGCATTCAGAAGCAGGGCAGCGGATGGTCCCAGAAGATCCGAAGTTTTTCCGGTGATGATCTTGCCGTCCGGCAGTTCCATGGCAGCAGCCGGTGCACCGGTCTGTTTGGCACGTTCCATGGCAGCACCGACAACTTTACGATCCTGCGGTGTGATATGCGCCTGTTTCATCAGCAGTTCCAGTTTGAAGACTTCGTCTTCTTTCTTGGAGCCATCTACCAGACCTGCTTTCGCCTGATAATAACGGCGGATGATCTCCTGACGGGAAGCCTCCTGGCATACTTCATCGTCGATGATGCAGTTTCCGGCCATGTTGACACCCATGTCTGTCGGAGATTTGTAAGGGCACTCGCCGAAGATCCGTTCAAACATGGCTTCGAGTACCGGGAAGATCTCCACGTCACGGTTGTAGTTGACAGTGGTTTCGCCGTAAGCTTCCAGATGGAACGGGTCGATCATATTGACATCGTTCAGATCTGCGGTGGCAGCTTCGTATGCGAGGTTAACCGGATGTTTTAACGGGATATTCCAGATCGGGAATGTCTCGAACTTCGCATAACCGGCGCGGACGCCGCGTTTCTGTTCATGATACAGCTGGGAAAGGCAGGTAGCCATCTTTCCGCTTCCAGGTCCCGGCGCTGTGATAACGACCAGAGGACGGGTGGTTTTGATGTAATCATTCTTTCCATAGCCTTCGTCGCTCACGATATGAGAAACATTGTTCGGATATCCGTCGATGGAATACAGAATGTATACCGGGATATTCAGTTTTTCCAGTTTTTTCTTGAAGGCATCTGCACTTTTCTGACCGGTGTACTGGGTGATCGCAACGCTTCCCACATACAGACCTTTTCCGCGGAATGCCTCGATCAGTCGCAGCACATCCACATCATAGGTGATACCGAGGTCCCCGCGGACTTTATTTTTTTCGATATCGCCGGCGCTGATAACAACAACGATTTCTGCCTGATCAGAAAGCTGCATCAGCATCTGCAGTTTGCTGTCCGGTGCAAAACCCGGCAGTACACGGGATGCGTGGTAATCATCAAAAAGCTTTCCTCCAAACTCCAGGTAAAGCTTGTTGTCAAACTGATTGATACGTTCCCGGATGTGCTCAGACTGCATGGATAAATATTTTTGATTGTCAAATCCGATTTTCATCTAACCTTGTCCTCCTGTATAAAAAATAAAGATAACTGTTCTGTGTTTTTTTTAACACCGCCTATCGGACAGTTATAAAAATAAAAATTCATTCCCTAGTATACTACAAAAACAGCGAGAAATGCTATAAAGAAATGAAAAAATTACAGGAATTTGAAAATTCGGTGACGAAAGAGGGAAAAGAGTTGATTTATCATAAAGAAATCTTTATAATAATGAAGGTATTAGAAGGAGGAAATTATGGACCAAAGACCGAATAATTATAATGATCAGGGGTCGAACGGACAGGAACCGAATGGAAATGGCGGACCCGGAGGCCCAAAGAATAAATCATCTCTGCTGGTGCTGCTGATCTGCGTACTGGCAACCCTGCTGATCTGGACAGTGTTCAGCAATATTTTACAGAGTTCCACATCGAAAGAGATCACTTATGACAAATTCCTGGAGATGCTGGATAAAGGAGAAGTCAAGTCGGTAGAACTGCAAAGCGGTGTACTGACGATCGTTCCGAGAGAACAGAAAGTGGAAGGTGTGGAATTTGAATATTCTACCACAGCGATGGAAGACAGCACCACACTGACAGCGAGACTTCTGGAAGCGGAACAGAAAACCGGAAAAGAGATCACATTCAACGAGATCCAGCCGGATCCGACCGGATCGATCATCTATACGATTTTAAGTCTGCTGATACCGTTTGTATTTCTGATTTTCCTGATGAACTGGCTGATGAGAAAGATGAACAAAGGCGGCGGAATGATGGGCGTCGGAAAGAGCAAAGCCAAAGCCTATGTACAGAAAGAAACCGGTGTTACGTTCAAGGATGTAGCCGGTGAGGATGAAGCGAAGGAATCCTTGCAGGAAGTGGTGGATTTCCTGCATAATCCGGGAAAATATACGACGATCGGTGCAAAACTGCCAAAAGGAGCCCTTCTTGTAGGACCTCCCGGAACCGGTAAGACACTGCTTGCAAAGGCAGTTGCCGGAGAAGCACATGTGCCGTTCTTCTCATTGTCAGGTTCCGACTTTGTGGAAATGTTCGTCGGCGTGGGAGCTTCCCGTGTCCGTGATCTGTTTGAAGAAGCGAAAAAGAACGCACCGTGTATCATTTTCATTGATGAGATCGATGCGATCGGTAAGAGCCGTGACAGCCGGTACGGCGGCGGTAACGATGAACGGGAACAGACACTGAACCAGCTGCTTGCGGAGATGGATGGTTTTGATTCATCCAAGGGTATCCTGATCCTGGCGGCAACCAACCGTCCGGAGATCCTGGATCCGGCGCTGCTTCGTCCGGGACGTTTTGACCGTCGTGTTATCGTGGAACGCCCGGATCTGAAAGGCCGTGTCAATATCCTGAAAGTGCATGCCAAAGATGTGTCTCTGGATGAAACCGTAGATCTGGATGCCATCGCACTGGCAACTTCGGGAGCTGTGGGTTCCGACCTTGCCAATATGATCAATGAGGCTGCGATCCTTGCCGTAAAGAACGGAAGAAAAGCGGTTTCTCAGAAAGATCTGTATGAGGCAGTGGAAGTTGTACTGGTCGGTAAAGAAAAGAAAGACCGGATCCTCAGCCAGGAGGAACGCCGGATTGTGTCCTACCATGAAGTTGGTCATGCACTGGTAAGTGCCCTGCAGAAAGATGCGGAGCCGGTGCAGAAGATTACGATCGTACCGCGTACGATGGGAGCACTCGGTTATGTCATGCATGTGCCGGAAGAAGAAAAATACCTGAATACCAAGGCTGAGTTAGAAGCGATGCTGATAGGTCTTCTCGGCGGTCGTGCCGCAGAAGAAGTGGTATTTGGCAATGTGACAACCGGAGCGTCAAACGATATTGAAAAAGCCACTCAGATCGCGAAAGCGATGATTACCCAGTACGGTATGTCTGAAAAATTCGGACTGATGGGACTGGCAAGCGTGGAACATGAATATCTGAACGGTCGTGCAACTCTGAACTGCGGCGATGCGACAGCGACAGAAATCGACCACGAAGTGATGAAGATGCTGAAAGAATCCTATGAGCAGGCAAAACAGCTGCTCTCTGAACACCGAGAAACACTGGATAAGATCGCTGCGTTCCTGATCGAGCGCGAGACGATCACCGGAAAAGAATTCATGCAGATTTTCCATGAGGTGGAAGGTACAGCGGAAACGCAGCCGGAACTGCCAGAAAAACCTGCAGAAGAAGCACCGGGGAAAGCGGATGCAGAACCGGTGGCAGAAACCGGAGCACAGGATGTATCAGCGGATAGTAATGATACAGAAGAAAAGAAGGTACAGGAGCCGGTGAGTGAGAATCCACAGGAGTCTCCAGTACAGGAATAAAAAGAAGTGACAGAATAAGGAAAATGGAACAGAAAACTGCCCCATTTTCCTTTTTTCAAAAGCAGAAATCTGATAAAGAGAGAAAGAAGGGAAGGATGCGGGAATGTTTGATATTCAGGAAGAACTGAAGAAACTGCCGGGAAAACCGGGCGTCTATATCATGCACGATGCGAAAGATACGATCATCTATGTGGGAAAAGCGATCAGCCTGAAAAACCGGGTGAGGCAGTATTTTCAGAGCAGCAGAAATCTCGGGATAAAGAAAGAGCAGATGGTGCAGCAGATCGCGAGATTTGAGTATATCATCACGGATTCCGAGTTGGAAGCACTGGTACTTGAATGTAATCTGATCAAAGAACACCGGCCAAAATACAATACGATGCTCAAGGACGATAAGACCTATCCGTATCTGAAAGTGACGGTCAATGAGGAATATCCGCGGGTACTGTTTGTGCGGAGAATGAAAAAGGATAAAGCAAAATATTTCGGACCGTACACAAGTTCCAATGCGGTCAAGGACTCGATGGAACTGATCCGGAAGCTGTACCATGTCCGTACCTGTAACCGGAATCTTCCGCGGGATATCGGCAAAGACCGTCCCTGTCTGTATTACCATATCAAACAGTGTAAAGCACCGTGTCAGGGCTATATTTCCAAAGAAGAGTATCAGAAACAGATCGAGGGCGTGCTGGATTTTCTGAACGGAGATTACAAAAAGCTGCTGAAAGAACTGGAAGAAAAGATGCTTGCGGCGTCGGAAGAACTGCGGTTTGAGGAAGCCGGGGAATACCGGGATCTGATGCAGAGTGTGCAGAAGATCGGTGAGCGCCAGAAGATCACCGGAAGCCAGGGCGAGGACAAAGATGTGATCGCGATGGCGATGGATGAGGAGGATGCGGTGGTACAGGTCTTCTTTATCAGAGAGGGCAAGATGATCGGAAGAGATCATTTTTATCTGCGGATCGCAGCGGATGCCACACCGTCACAGATCCTTATGAACTTTGTCAAACAGTTTTATGCGGGAACGCCGTTTATCCCGAAAGAGCTGATGCTGCAACGGGAGATTGACGAGATTGATGTGCTAGAAGAGTGGCTCAGTAAAAAACGGGGACAGAAAGTCCATATCCGGGTGCCGAAAAAAGGAACCAAGGAGAAATTGGTGGAGCTGGCGGCACGGAATGCACGGATGGTACTGACACAGGACAAAGAAAAGCTGAAGCGGGAAGAGGGCAGAACGATCGGAGCCATGAAGGAGATCTGTGATCTGCTGGAACTGGAGAGTTTACAGCGAGTAGAGTCCTACGATATTTCCAATATCAGCGGTTTTGAGTCGGTAGGTTCCATGGTGGTCTATGAAAAGGGAAAACCAAAAAGAAACGATTACCGTAAGTTCAAGATCAAATCAGTACAGGGACCGGACGATTACGCCAGTATGCAGGAAGTGCTGACCCGGCGGTTCCGGAGGGGAATCGAGGAACAGAAAGACAAGGAAGAAGACGAATTCAGCGGTTTCAGCCAGTTTCCGGACCTGATCCTGATGGATGGTGGAAAAGGTCAGGTGCATGTGGCGGAACAGGTACTTGCGGATCTGGGGCTGACGATTCCCGTCTGTGGTATGGTTAAGGACGACAATCACCGGACGAGAGGACTGTATTATCAGGACCATGAGATCCCAATCAGCCATACCAGCGAGGGATTTAAATTGATCACGAGGATCCAGGATGAGGTGCATCGTTTTGCCATCGAATATCACCGCCTGCTTCGCAGTAAGGGACAGGTACATTCGATCCTGGATGATATCGAGGGCATCGGACCGACCAGGAGAAAAGCACTGATGAAATATTTCAAATCAATCGAGGAGATTCGGGCGGCGAGTGAGGAAGAACTCGGCAAGGTTCCGTCGATGAATCGGCAGTCTGCACAAAAAGTCTATCAATTTTTCCATTCCTGATAGTTGATTTCTTGCAGTCTGTGCTCGCATGTGATAAGATATTTATAAAGTTTTTGAAAAAGGAGAGCGAGATATGAAGGCTGTAAAACTGACCAAACTGGTTCAGGAAATGAACCTGAAGAATCTTACGCCGGAAGTGGACATGGAACATGTACGCATCACCCTTCCGGATATCAACAGACCTGCCCTTCAGCTGACAGGATATTTTGAACATTTTGCCTCTGAACGTGTACAGATTATCGGTTATGTAGAATACACCTATCTGATGCATCTGAATCCGGAAGAGAGAAAACGCAGTTTTGAGAATTTTGTATCCAAACAGATTCCCTGTGTGATCTTCACAACGATGACGGAACCGGATGAAGATATGCTTGATATGGGAAGAAAGTACAATGTGCCGATTCTTGTAACAGAAAAAACCACATCCAATTTTATGGCAGAGATCATCCGCTGGCTGAACGTACAGCTGGCACCGTGCATCTCCATCCATGGCGTACTGGTGGATGTATACGGCGAAGGTGTCCTGATCATGGGTGAGAGCGGCATCGGTAAGAGCGAGGCTGCGCTGGAACTGATCAAGCGTGGACATCGTCTGGTAAGTGACGATGTGGTGGAGATCAGCAAAGTCAGTGATGTGGAACTGGTGGGAACCGCACCGGATATCACCCGGCATTTTATCGAACTGCGCGGTATCGGTATCATCGATGTGAAGACGCTGTTCGGTGTGGAAAGTGTAAAAAATACCCAGTCCATCGATCTGGTCATCAAACTGGAAGAGTGGAGCCGGGATAAAGAATACGACCGTCTGGGACTGAAAGAAGAATACACAGAGATCCTTGGCAACAAAGTTGTCTGCCATTCTCTGCCGATCCGTCCGGGTCGAAATCTGGCTGTTATCGTAGAATCTGCGGCAGTCAACCACCGTCAGAAAAAGATGGGATACAATGCGGCACAGGAGCTGTACAACCGTGTACAGGCGAACCTGGCAAGAAAGAAGGAGGACTAAAAAATGAGTTACTGTTTTGGAATCGATATCGGGGGAACAACCGTAAAATGCGGATTATTTACAACAGAGGGTGAACTTCTGGAAAAATGGGAGATCAAAACCCGTACAGAAGAAAACGGAAAAGCGATTCTTCCGGATGTGGCAGAGACCATTCTGAAAAAAATGGAAGAAAAAGGCATTGCAAAAGCAGATGTCATCGGTGTTGGTGTCGGAGTTCCGGGACCGGTTGTAAAAGAAAGAGAAGTACAGGTAGCAGTCAATCTGCACTGGGGACGTACGATGCTGGCAGATGTTCTGGAAGAACTGCTGGGTCAGATCCCGGTCAAAGTAGGAAATGACGCCAACGTTGCAGCACTCGGTGAGATGTGGAAAGGCGGCGGAGAAGGTACACAGAACCTGATCATGGCTACCCTGGGAACCGGTGTCGGCGGCGGTATCATCGTGGACGGAAAGATCGTTACCGGTGCACACGGAGCAGGCGGAGAGATCGGACATGCATGTGTGGAACCGGAAGAAACCGAAAGCTGTAACTGTGGAAATAAAGGATGCCTCGAACAGTTAGCTTCCGCTACCGGTATCGTAAGAATCGGTAAAAAGATCATGGCAGAAAATACTGCTGAGACAAAACTGACACTGGATGATTTCAGCGCAAAAACCATCTTTGATGCATACAAAGAAGGTGACGGTGTTGCAAAACAGATCGTGGACAAATTTGCCGGATATCTGGGAACCGCACTGGCAATCTTCTCCTGCGTGGTTGACCCGGAAGTTATCGTTATCGGCGGTGGCGTATCCAAAGCCGGACAGCCTCTGATCGACGCTGTGGCAGGTCATTATAAAGAACATGCCTTTATCAGCTGCAAAGATACACCGATCGTTCTGGCAAAGCTGGACAACGATGCAGGAATCTACGGAGCTGCAAAACTGGTAGTTGCGTAAAACAGGTATTCTGATACATTTGTAAAAAAGATTCAGGAGCTGTCGGAAAGCAATTTTCGGTAAATAAAAAAGAATGGAGCATATGTGAATTTTTAACACATATGTTCCATTCTTTTTTTGTGAAATCCTTTATGGAAACTCCATCGCAGATATCAGAGTACCCTACTCGGCAGAATAATCTTGCACAGAGGCTGTATCCGGTGTTGCAGGAGTGTCCGGTACCGGGGCAGTGTCATCCGGAGCCGCAGGCACGGTGGAATCATCGCCCGGAACGGTGTCGGTTCCATCTCCGTCTGTATCGGTTCCATCTCCGTTTGTATCGGTTCCATCGGTATCGGTATCTGCATCCTCGTCGGAGTCTGACGGATCCGTTTCGTGTGAGTGCCACGGAGACGGTGTCGGAGCCACATAATGGCGGGTACAGCGAACCGTAGGGATGGTGGAAGTTTCGAAATATTCGGTACGGGTCGGGCATCCGGAGCCTGCCAGCAGCCCGCTGGACGTACAGATCGTCGCTTCCTTTACGGTAGAAGGCATCTCAAAGTCTACATACGGAAGATCCTCATGGATCCGGCTCATAACCTTTTTCCACAGTGTTTTGTGGAACGATTTGCAGTCATCTTCCAGAAATTCGTTGGTGTCATAACCTGCCCATACCGCGCAGGTATAATATGGGGTAAATCCTGCAAACCACACATCACGGGTTGCAGAGGTTGTACCTGTCTTACCGGCTACCGGCATATTGTCAAGCTGCAGTCCGTTACCGGTACCGCCTTCGTCATTGACAACACTCTCGAGAGCGCTTGTCAGCAGATATGCGGTGCTCTCACGGAACACTTCGGTTGTCTGCGGCTTGTTTTCCAGAACCACATCCCCATTCTGATCGAGGATTTTGGTGTAAAATACCGGTTTGGTGTAAGTGCCGCCGTTTGCGATCGCCGCATAGGCAGCGGTCAGTTCCAAGGTGGAGACACCATTGGTGATACCGCCAAGTGCCGTAGGTTCCCGCGCGTCATCATATACCTGGCCGTTGATGACTTCATGATCGGTAACCTTATCAAAGCCAAGTTCTTTCAGATACGTGTAGCCAAGTCGTGGTGTGATGTCACGGAAACACTGCACGGCGATGGTGTTACAGGAATATTTGAGGGCATCGCGGATCGTCATTGTACCGCGATAACCGCTGTAGGCATTTTTGACCGGTCGGTTGGTATTTTCATAAGCGATCGCCTGGTCTACATAGGTGTCTGCCAGCGTAAGTCCCAGATCGTTGATCGCAGGTCCGTAAACAGCCAGAGGTTTGAAGGTAGAACCCGGCTGCCGGTAGGTGTCGGTTGCACGGTTCAGCGTCAGACTGGCGGTTTTTTCCCCGCGGCCGCCGACGAGAGCTTTGACATAACCGGTGTGCTGGTCGATGATCACCATGGAAGACTGCGGCTGTGCAGCAAAGCTGATTCGTTCGGCAACGATAGTTTCGCCTTCGCCTACGACAGCTGCTTTGTATTGATCCACATAATTCTGTGCTTCCTCTTCCGAGTCAAACAGCAGGTCGAAATTTTCGTCTCCGTGATCTTTAAAATACAGTTTCATCATTTCTTTACTGTAGTTCTGTGTGGTCCCATCCGCTTTCTGCACCGTTAAAGCCCAGTCGATACCAACCTGCGTATGAGCAGGGAAGTTTTCTTCGTTCTGATATTCCTCATCCAGAATGGACTGGATCGAAGGATCCTGGGTGGTGTAGATACGGAGACCGCCGCTGTAAAGCGCATTCTGTGCCTGTACCTTGGTGTACCCTTTCTGCTCCTGCAGATCGGTAATGATCTGGGAAGTCAGTTCGTCGATAAAATAAGAATACGGAGTGGCGGTTTCCTGCGAAGAATCCGTCGCCTGAATCCGTTCGTAGACATTATCGGCAAGCGCTTCCTCATACTGCACTTTGGTAATATACCCCTGATCGAGCATATTGGTCAGTACCTTTTTGCGGCGCTTTGCATTTTCCTCCGGGAAACGGATCGGGTTGTACGCGTAAGGGTTCTGCGGGATTGCAGCCAGTACGGCACATTCGGACAGCGTCAGGTCTTCACTGTTTTTTCCAAAATACCGCTGTGCTGCCGCCTGTACCCCATAGGTTCCGGCGGAGAGGTTGATGGTATTCAGATAATTTTCCAGGATCACGCTTTTGGTGTCCATGCCCTCTGCGGTCAGGGAAGCCTCCAGCTGAAGTGCCAGATACTGCTCCTGGATCTTACGTTTGAAACGCTCGATCTTCCCCTCATTCGTCCAGTTGGTAAATACGTTGTTTTTCAGTAACTGCTGTGTCAGGGTACTTGCACCCTCATTAAAATGAAATCCATGGGAAACACCGTTTACAAAGGCACGCAGGATTCCCTGAATATCGATTCCGTTATGCTCATAAAAACGTTCATCCTCAATGGCAACAATCGCATGCTGCATGTCCAGCGGAATCTTGCTGATCGATACCGACATACGGTTGGCGTTCGGAGCGGAGAGTTTCTGAAGCTGATTGCCATCTGCATCGTATACGAAGGTGGCATTGCCACTGGGCATGATATTTACATCGGAGATATCCGGTGAAGTATCGAGAATGGCACGGAAAGCGCCGACGCCCATGCAGCAGAAGATCACACATACTGCAGCAAAGCTCAGGAACAGAACACGCAGAAAAGTAACACCCGCCCGTTTTCCTCTCTTCGAGGAGGCGGAAGACAGTTGTTTTCGCTTTTTATGGGTGGAATTTTTTCCAAAATTCATTTGTGTACCTCCTTTATCTGCTTATTATAGCAAATTTCAAAATTCAAGAAAAGGCTATATTAAAAAGTTCACATTTTCCTTGCATCCGTGCAGGAAAATCCCCTATAATAAAAAATAATCATGTTTATTAAGGAGAATTACCATGTTGGAGCGATATAAAACAGTCTATCGTGGAAAAGAGGGAGAAATCATCGAAAAAAAATCCCGTTTTATTGCCACGGTACGGCTGGTGGAGACGGAAGAGGAAGCGCTTGCGTTTATCGAAGAGATGAAAAAGAAATACTGGAACGCCACACATAACTGCTTTGCCTATGTGATCGGAGAACGGCGGGAATGTGTGCGTTGCAGTGATGACGGAGAACCGAGCGGAACGGCGGGAAAACCGATGCTGGATGTGCTGCTGGGAGAAGACATGTACAATACGGCAGTTGTCGTGACGAGATATTTTGGCGGTACGCTTCTTGGAACCGGCGGACTGGTGCGCGCGTATTCGAAGGCGGTGCAGGAAGGACTGGCGCAGAGCGATCTGATCGAAAAACAGTATGGAAATATCCTCGAGATCGGAACGGATTATAATGGTGTCGGAAAAATACAGTATCTGATCGGAGAGAACAAAATACCGGTGCTGGAGTCAGAGTATACCGATAAAGTGCGGTTCCGTGTACTGCTTCCGCTCAGCGAGACGGAGCATTTTCAGAAACTGCTGACCGAGGCGACGAATGCGCGGGCAAGTCAGGAGATTGTGGACAGCTGTTATTATGCGGTGTGGAACGGACAGATCCTGATGGGAGAGGAGTTGCGAGGATAAACAGTATCGCCAGAAAATGGGTGAAAAGATAAGAAAATCAGGATATATGCGAGTAAGGAGTTGAAAAAACGCCGGTGTCAAAAAAGCGGCACTGACGTTTTTATCTTGCTATATAGTATATAGCGGCAATTGGTTTATTAAACAGTCTCTGGTTCCGGATAAGTCTCACCCAGGGTATCGATCACGATTGTTGCGATCACCTGATCTTCCAGCGGTCTGTCACGGAAATCGGTCGGTACAGTCGCGATCTTATCGATGACATCCAGACCTTCGGTGATCTTACCGAAAGCTGCATAAGCACCATCCAGGTGTGGAGAAGTCTCATGCATGATGAAGAACTGGCTTCCGGCAGAATCCGGATGCATGGCACGTGCCATGGACAAAACGCCAGGTGTATGTTTCAGGTCATTGGCGAAACCATTCTGTGCGAATTCTCCCCTGATGGAGTATCCCGGACCACCCATTCCGGTTCCTTCCGGGCATCCGCCCTGGATCATAAATCCCGGAATGACACGGTGGAAGATCTTTCCATCGTAGAAATGTTTGTTTGCCAGACTGATAAAGTTGTTGACGGTGTTCGGGGCAACCTCCGGATAGAGTTCGCCTTTCATCACATCACCGTTTTTCATTGTAATCGTAATAACAGGATTTGACATGATAAACGCTCCTTTGTCTTTTCATTTTTCAGCTGTTACAGCTGTCAGAACTCATTATAATATGGAAAGAACAAAGGCGCAAGGAAAAGAATACGTGAGGAACTTATGGAAAGAGAAATTGATTTACAGGAAATATCCGACGGGAAATTATATACAAATAAAGATATGGTAAAGGCAGGATGCGGTGAATGTCAGGGATGTTCCGACTGCTGTCGGGGGATGGGAAGCTCGATCTTTCTGGATCCGATGGATATTTACCGGCTGACAACGGGGCTGGAATGTTCCTTTGAAGATCTCTTAAGCACCTGTGTGGAACTGCATGTGGTGGACGGGTTTATCCAGCCGAATATGAAGATGGTGGGAAAGGAAGAACAGTGCCCGTTTCTGAATGAAAAAGGTCGCTGCAACATCCATGCGATCCGTCCGGGGATCTGCCGGCTGTTTCCGCTGGGAAGATGCTATGACGGCGAGGGCGGATTTCAGTATTTTCTTCAGATCTATGAGTGCAAAAAGGAGCCGAAGTCCAAAGTAAAGATCAAAAATTGGCTCGGTGTGGAAGAGATTGGAAGATACGAGCGGTTTGTGGCACAGTGGCATTATTTCCAGAAGGATGTACAGAAAGTGCTGGCGGGAATCTCACAGGAGGCTCTTGTAAAGAAGATTCATCTGTATCTGCTGACACAGTTTTACCAGAAACCGTATCAGGCAGGACGGGATTTTTATGAACAGTTTGAAGAAAGGCTCCGGGAAGTAAAACAGCAGATCGGGATCGCAGGATAAAATCCCGGATTCCGAGAGTAGAAAAAACCGGAAGGGCGGGACGCGTTGGTTCCACTCTTCCGGTTTTATGATGTATGACGGTTGTATCTTTGTCTGACAGGTCAGGTTGTCTTCAGTGAATCCCGGTACGGAATATAAGAAGTATCGAAAAGACAAAGCTCATCGAGACTGTTGAATTCGCGGATAATGCCCTCCGGGTATTTGCGAAGCGCCATGGAAAGCTCGTCCAGATGGCTGCATAAGAAAGCTTCCCAGCTGAGATCTGCGGATTCCGGTGCGTCGTATTCTTTCAGCATCAGTTCGCAGAAACGGGCGGAAAACTGATTGTCCCAGTAAGCGGGACCGGTCATATACCAGCAGTTGCTGCCGCCTCTCCGGATGCGGGAGATCTTTCCGTTAAAACCGGTGGTGACACATAATTTGGCTGTCTTTTCTGCGGAAAATGCACCCGCGTAGTAAGACTCATAGACATAAGGATCAAAAATATTTTCCATACAGTACAGGTCAGACGAACAGATATAAGAATTTTTCAGTACCTTTCGTGCTGCATAGATGGATGAAAGATTGTTCCGGACTGCATACTCTGTATTTTCAATCAGGTGTACGCCGTATTTTTCTTCCAGATAAGAAAATGCTTCTTTTTGATGACCGACAACGATATAAATTTCCGGGATCTCAACCTCGATCAGCTGACGGATCATGCGCTCGATCATGATCTCCCCCTTGACCTTTAAAAATGCCTTTGGTTTCGTATCAGACAGAGGCTTGAACCGGGAACACATACCGGCGGCAAGAATGATGGCGTTATCTACATGATAGGGACGCAGCGCATCGTAATTGCCATTTTGAAAACAGTCATCGAATTCAGACTTTACCATGACGAAAGAATCCTCCTGTGGTTAAAACACAATAATAACGTATCGATTGTAGTGCAGTTTCGGGAGAATGTCAAGCAGAGAAGAAAACAGAATGCACAGAGTGTACAGTAACAGGATAAGAATATTGTAAGAAATTTGTGAACAGATGGAATTGAAATGTGTGGAAAAATGTACTACAATGATTGGGAACAGATGGAGTATAACAGGCATCTGCAATAATAAGGAGGGGAACAGATGAAAAAAAGAAAGAACATACTGCTTGCACTGGGAATCGTTCTGACAATGTCCATGGCAGTTCCGTCAGCAGCGGCAGTAAACAGAGAGTCCGGCAAAGAGTCTGTTGCGAGTCAGGAGGTAACCCAGGATGTACAGGAAGTTCTGGAACAGGATCTGCTGACCGATGTATCGGAACAGGCCGTAAAACCACAGTGGAAACAGGTTTCGGTGAATGACGATACAAAATGGATGTTGCAGCTGAATCAGGAGACAAACGCTGCGGATGGCGCGTATGTGATCAATGGAAAAACATACTGGTTCGACCAGGAGGGGTATCTGGTTACAGGAACCGTAAAAGTAGAAAAGACAACGGCCGGTGATGCGACAACGGGAAAAGCCGCACTGAAGGCAGGTACATACTTCTTCCAGAACGTGGGTGAGAGTCCGGAAAAAGATGATCTGGGAAGCATGGTGAAAAATGCATGGGTCAACGATACGGAAGATGGGTCTGCATGGTTTTATATGGGAACCGACGGAACCATCGATACCGGTATCAGCGGCTGGCAGCAGGTAGAACAGAGTTTCTGGGTAAAAGCAGACAAAGGTGTCGGAGCGATACAGGAAGAAGGCTGGTACCAGATCAACGGCGCATGGTATTATCTGCAGGCAGACGGCTTCCGCGATGAGACAAAGGTCGGCATCCAGGAGGTAAACGGAAAAACCTACTGTCTGAACAAAGACGGAATTGCACAGAAAGGATTCCAGATCTGGGACGGTATCGGTTATATCTGTGATGTACAGAAAGGAACGGTAGTGAAAGCCAATAACAGCTGGCAGCTGGTTGCCGGTGACTACTACTGGTATGAAGACGGAAAATCTGCCACCGGATGGCGGGTTGTCAACGGTAAACACTTTTATATGAATCCGGAAAACGGCAAGATGATGACCGGATTCTACAAAGATGAGACAGGTAAGCTGTATTACAGCGATATCTACGGAGCAAGACTGGAGCAGGCAGGATGGAACCTGATCAACAATACCTGGTACTGGATCAACACCGATGCTTCCGTAGCGACCGGATGGGTCAGCCCGAACGGAAAGACCAAATATTATATGGGTGAAGACGGAGCCATGACGGTTGGCTGGTGCGTGATCGACGGTACCTACTATTTCTTTACCGGAAGCGGTGCGATGCATACCGGATGGCTGCAGCGTTTCAGCGGCTGGTATTATCTGAACGAAGACGGAACAATGGCAACCGGCTGGAAAGTGGTCAATGGAAAATGGTATTACTTTGATGAAAATGGAATGATGCAGACCGGATGGACACAGGTAAACAGTGTCTGGTATTACATGGATGCCAACGGCACGATGCAGACCGGATGGCTGAAAGTTCCGAGCGGCTGGTACTATCTGTCCGGTAACGGTGCGATGGTGACCGGCTGGTATGTAGTCAACGGAAAATGGTACTACAGCAATGCAGCAGGAACCATGATGACCGGCTGGGTAGAGTGCCCGAGCGGCTGGTATTATACAGATGCCAGCGGAGTAATGCAGACCGGATGGGCAAGAATCAGGGGAAAATGGTATTACCTGGATGCTGCAAAAGGCGGTGCGGCAACCGTAGGCTGGAAACGTATCGGCAACTTCAAATATTATTTCAATGAATACTGTGCAATGGAGCAGGATCTTGACAATATCCTTGGAAGACAGTCCTCTTATCAGATCACGGTCAACCGGGTAAAATGCCAGGTTATGGTATATGCGAAGAGTGAAACCGGAAAATATGATATCCCGGTAAAAACCTTCACCTGTTCCGTAGGAAAGGCAGGTACCCCGACCCATGCAGGACAGTATGCGACTCTGAAAAAAGATAACCCGGTAAGACTGATGGGACCATCTTACGGAAAATACGGAACACAGATCAACATCTACGGTGACTGGTTCCACTCTGTAGCATGCAGTAATAGTGATCCGACATTTGCTCTGGCAGCAGGTAACTACAATATGCTGGGACAGCCGGCATCTCACGGATGTGTACGTCTGTGCGTAAGAGATGCAAAATGGATCTATGATAACTGTGGTCTTTATACAACGGTTCTGATCTCCGATACCGAGGCAACACCGTTTGACAGACCGGCTACGATCAAGATTCCGGCAGGACAGAACTGGGATCCGACCGACCAGGAAGCGTTAGACAAACTGGCAGGAAAAACCAGTAAATAATAAAAAATTTGTATGAGATACAAAAAGAGGATCAGCCTGGAACATGTGATGTGTTTCAGGCTGATTTTCTTGCATTGTATATCAATCATTGGTTCGGTGGGCTGATTTTCTTGCATTGCATATCAATCATTGGTCCGGTGGACTAATTTTGATTACAATTTTGTGAATAACGTTTAAACATCTTTTACGAGGGTTGAAAAAACGGCTTATTTGTAATAAAATAAACGCATGAAAAGGAAAAAAATTCCAGCGAGAGGAGAGATATCATGAAGCAGAGAAGACGTCTGTTATTTGGACTGGGAATTTTGGTTTCATTATCGATGGCTGTTCCGGCGTATGCGGCAGATGCAACACAGGAAACCGCACAGGTGAGTGAAAGTGTACAGGAAGTGCTCCAGGATGAGGAAAATGTGGAAGTCCCGGGAACAGAAAATGAAGAAGGCGGAACCGTCGATGCAGCTGATCCGACAGACGGACAGGACGAAAACAGTAACGGACAGCAGGCAGACAGTGAGGATGCGGCAACCGCAACGGTAAAGAGTGGATGGCAGCAGATCGCTGCGAATACCTGGATCTATTACGATCAGAATGGCAACCGGGATTATACGAAAACCGGTATGCAGACTATCGGAGATAAAGTGTATTACCTGGATGAAAACGGGGTTGCACAGTCCGGTACATTTTTGGCAGCAGACGGAAAAGAATATGTTTTTGATGCAGGAAAAGGAACGGCTACATTAAAGATTTCGGATGGCTGGAATGAGATCGACGGCAAATGGTACTGGTATCAGAACGGAAAGCCATACAAAGGATGGCTGCAGCGTTTCAGCGGTTGGTACTATCTGAAAGAAGACGGAACGATGACAACCGGCTGGTATGAGGTAAAAGGTGTCAGGTATTATTTTGATGAAAACGGAACGATGGTAACCGGCTGGGTACAGGATGGAGAAAACTGGTATTATATGAGCGCCAGCGGAGCGATGCAGACAGGATGGGTACAGACTCATACCGGCTGGTACTATCTTGGCAACAGCGGTGTGATGCAGACAGGATGGTATGTGGTAAAAGGCAAATGGTATTACAGCAATGCCGCAGGAACGATGCAGACGGGCTGGGTGAATGATGGAAAACACTGGTATTACATGAACGCGGACGGCGTGATGCAGACAGAATGGGTACAGACGCACACGGGCTGGTACTATCTTGGAAACAGCGGCGTGATGCAGACGGGCTGGTATGTGGTGAGAGGACACTGGTATTACAGTAACGCTGCAGGAACGATGCAGACGGGCTGGGTGAACGACGGAAAGAACTGGTACTATACAGACAGCAACGGAGCGATGCAGACGGGCTGGTTAAGAAACGGCGGTGGCTGGTATTATCTGAAATCCAGCGGAGCTATGGCAACCGGATGGAACCGTGTCGGATCTTACAAATATTATTTCAACGGAAGCGGAGCAATGTTACAGGATCTCGACAGCGTACTCGGTCGCCAGTCTTCCTATTATATTACAGTAAACCGCAGAACCTGCCAGGTTATGGTATATGCAAAGAGCGAAACCGGAAGATATGATATCCCGGTCAAAACATTTGCCTGTTCCGTAGGTCTGCCGGCAACTCCGACCCCGACCGGTACTTATAACACGCTGGCACAGTACCGCTGGCATACTCTGATGGGACCTTCCTACGGACAGTACTGCACGAGAATCGTAGGCGGTGTGCTGTTCCACTCCGTAGCCGGAAATAGCATGACTGTGAAAAACCTGAACGCAGCCAACTACAATATGCTGGGACAGCCGGCATCTCACGGATGTGTACGTCTGTGTGTAAGAGATGCAAAATGGATCTATGACAACTGTGCAGTAGGAACCACCGTAACGATCGGCGATTCCCTGGCAGCACCGTTTGGCAAACCGGCAACGATCAAGATTCCGGCATGGCAGACATGGGATCCAACCGATCCGGCAGCACCAAAATAAAATAACAGTAACAGAAATAAAAAACCTTCGCAAGGTTAACCTTGCGAAGGTTTTTTTGTTTCTGTTGTCATAGCAGTCCGTTTCAGAGAAACTTACCGGAAACACGAGTTCACGCTGTTTTAGCAGCTCTCAAGTACCTTCCGTATCCGCTCCGGGAAATCAGGACTCATGTTTGCTGATTTTACATAAGCGGTAAGGAAATCAAGAACTCCGGTTTCTGTATCACGACTATGAGAAATGGCATCTAAAAATGCCTTCTGTTCTCTGTAAGCTTCTTTTGAAATAGCAGCCACATACGCTTTTCCTGTTCTGGTATAAGATTTTCCGATCGAATCCACTTTCAGATAACCTTTATTTTCAAGGACAACCAGCGCGGGAGCTACTGTATTCCGTTTTAAAGACGGCTCTGCCTTTAAAACTTCTGAAATCAGACAAGGATGATCCATATTCCATATGGTATTCATAATCTGTTCTTCCCTGGGTGTCAATCCATACATATTTCTATCCTCCGTAAAATTGCTTTCTTCGTATTTGAATATACGAAAAACCCCATTTCCAACTTCCTCTAGTATAAAGAAAAAAGTGAAAAAAATCAATAGAATTATGGAAAAATCAGGCGGTTTATTGACTTTTTTGGAAGCGTTGTCGGATGACAGATGATGGAAAATAAGACAAATAAAGTGGATTTGCAATACAACGAGATAAAATGTGCTTTGCGAATTTTATCTCGTTATCACAACAAAAAAACCGCCAGAAGTAAATTCTGACGGTTAAGCGTGCGTTAGAGGATTCGAACCCCCGGCCTTTTGGTCCGTAGCCAAACGCTCTATCCAGCTGAGCTAAACGCACATCCTTGTGAAGTTCTTATCTCGTGTCCCTCACAACAATGAGTATTCTACTCTATACTGGAGCATTTGTCAACACTTTTTTTGAATTTTTTATTTTTTTCTTTTGATTCGCAAAATTATAACAATTTACAACTATTCTGTAATGATATCAGTACACAGGTACACCAAAATACCATCGCAGTCCTGTTTTCATTAATTCCGCCGCAAAGCCTCGATCGGGCTCAGTTTTGCTGCTTTCTTCGCAGGATAAATTCCAAAGAATACTCCTACTGCACAGGAAAACAAAGTCGCCGCCATAATTGTACTCAGACTGATTCCCGGAGTGATGGACATTCCCATACTGCTGCTTATGATTGAACAGATCACATATCCGCCAATCACACCCAGAACAATTCCTATCACCCCTCCAATCACCGTCAGAATTGCCGCCTCTGCCAGAAACTGCATCATAATAGAAGAGGTTTTCGCTCCCAGTGACTTACGGATACCAATCTCTCTGGTACGTTCTGTTACGGAAACCAGCATAATATTCATAACGCCGATACCGCCAACCAGAAGGGAAATTCCCGCCACAAAGGAGATAAAAGCAGTCACCATATCCAGCATCTGATTCATAGAGCTCATAATATCCTGAAAGCTCTGTACCTGAAAGTAATCTTTTCCTGCACACTGATGTCTTTTTTCCATCAGTTTTACCACTTTGTCAGCAACATCCTGACTGTTTAAGCTCTTATCTGTCTGCATTGTTACTGAGAAAAAGTAATCGGATACACCGGTGAATTCATTCATTGTAGTATAGGGAACATTAATAGTCACCGGCATTCCCTCATAAGTATAACTGACAAAGGTTCCATTTTCTTTCTGGGTTGTCACCCCGCAGATACGAAGACTTTTGGTCAGTCCATAACAATTGACATCTACAGTCATTCCAACCACATCATCTGTGCCAAAGAGTCTTTTTGCATCTGCATCGGAAAGCACACAGACATTTTTTGCTTCCTGAACTTCATTTTCCCCAAAATATACTCCATGCTTCATGGTGGCATTATTTAACAGCTTTGCATCCGGTCCCTCACCCGTCAGCATAAGAGAAAAATTCCCCTTACCTGTGGTAGTTTCTCCACTGAATGAATCCGAAACATTTACTCCTTCTATACCGTCTACCGCCCGGATTGCTTCCACATCATCCGCAGTGATCCACTCCTCATCTGTCTGTGCCTCATCGCTGACACTGATGGCAATCTGCCCGCCGCCGATATCATCAATTTCACTGTTCATCTGGTTCTTGGTTCCTTCACCCACAGATACAATGGCAATTACAGAAGCAATGCCAATGATAATGCCAAGCATAGTCAGAAAAGAACGTCCCTTATTTGCCATAATATTATGGACTGCCATCTTGATATATTCATACAGATTACTCATCGGCATCCTCTCCTGTCTGTTCAGGAACTGCCTGTACTTCCATTCCCTCTGTGTAATCACCCAGATCTGCGATTACTTCTTCTCCTTCTTTGATTCCGTCCGTAATTTCCACATAATCCTCTGAGCTGATTCCTGTGGTAATATTTCTCTTTGTCACCAGTCCATCTTCTATCACATAGCAGAAGGAGCCTTCTTTTCCGATATTGACCACTTCCACAGGAAGAGTCACCACATTTTTCGCAGAAGCCGCATAAATCTTAACCTTTGCATCTACTCCCAGGAAAATATCTTCATCCGGATTATCAATGCTTACTGTTGCTGAAATGACCGGCGTTCCTTTTTCATTCTGCACCGCAATATGACTCATTTTTGTTACAGTACCCTGATAAGTATTATCCCCCAAGGTAATCTCAACAGACTGCCCCTCTTTCACTGTATTATAATCATATTTAGAGAGAGTCACATCCACACTTGCCTTGTCTGTATTCTCAATAGTAAACAGTTCCATACCCTGAGTAACTGCTGCTCCCTGCTTAATATCTGCCTTGGATATGATTCCGTTAAATTCCGCGGTGATTCCTTTCTTTCCTTCCTTCACCAGCTCCTCGGCTGATTTTGCGTCCAGTTCGGAAAGATTATCCGTTACTTTCAGTTTCTCTTTTTCTTCTTTTGTCAGGCTTGTGGAATCTGCCTCTGCGATAGCTTTCTCAGAAGCCAGATCTGACTGAAGCTCTGCAAGTTCATCGCTTGCTGTCTCAAGCGCACTTTCCAGAGCAGAAGTATCCGCAGTTACTGTCCCGCCATCACTTCCACTGTAATCATATCCGGAGGAGGAAGAATCTTCCCCATCACTGTCATCTGCATCTGAACCGTCTGAAATTCCCCATGAGTAATCTGGACTGCTTTCTGTGAAATCAGAAAGTACCGGCATTTTCGGTGTCTGCTGCTTAAGATCATTATAAGTCTGCTGTGCCTGCTGCATTGCGAGCTGTGCCTGTGTTCTTGCAGCCTCCGCATTATCCAGAGCCTGTGTATTCTCATCTGAAGGGTCTGCCTGCCATGTTGCAAATGCCATCTGATATGTGGTGTCTGCCTGATTATAATCGCTTTGTGCCTGATTATACTGTGCATTCAGATCTGAGAGCTGCTGCTGGTACTGCGGAAGAGTCTCCGTCTTGTATGTATAAAGTGCGGCCTGATATTTACTCTGGATTTCCTCCTGTTTCTTTGCCTCTGCCTGGGCTTTTTCCTGAGCTTCCTGCTGCTGTGCCTGAGCCTGAGCTGCTGCCTGTGCAGATGCCTGAGCTGCCGCTTCACGCTGTGCCGCTGCTGCTGCCGCTGAAATCTGTGATTTCAGAGACGAGACATAAGCTTTTTTATCCTTTATTTTCTTCTCAAGCTCCTGAACATTCTTTTTGGCATCCTTCTGCTTCTTCTCTGCTTTGTCAGATTTATTTCTTGTATCTTTTGTATCGTACTTTGTTGATTTCAGATTCAGTTCTGCTTTCCGATTATCTTTCTCCAGATCCTCTGTATTAAACTCGATCAGTTTTGTTCCCTTTTTCACCACATCTCCCTGGGCAAAGGAAACCGTTTTCAGCTCTGCATTTACAGGAGAATAATAGGTCTTCTCCTCTTCACTTCCCACTGTTCCTGTAGCATCTACAATTTCCTCAACATCACCCTTCTCTGCAATTACCACCTGAACCTGCGGGATCTGATTTTCTGTGGAATTCCTCTGACCTGCTACTGTAACTCCGCCGGCAACAACGAGAACAGCCGCTGCTCCAATAATAATTTTCTTTTTACTTTTCTTTTTTTTCATAATATTTGTCTCCTTGTAACCGGGTTTATGCATCCAGCTGATTTTTTATATATTCTTCTTTCCCATAGTTTTTATTGATAAAATCTGACTCTATCTTTCCATCCATAATTCTGACTACACGCCTTGCCTGAGCAGCAATCCCATTATCATGTGTGATCAATATGACCGTTTTTCCCTGCTCGTGCATACTTTTAAGAATCTGAAGAATCTCCTTACTGGATGCAGAATCCAGATTTCCTGTAGGTTCATCTGCCAGGATCACCGGTGGCTGGGCCGCGATTGCTCTTGCAATAGCCACCCTCTGCTGCTGTCCTCCTGACATTTCATTTGGTCTGTGATCCATACGTTTCTCAAGCCCTACCATGGTCAGTGACTCTACTGCCAGCTTATGTCTCGTTTTTCTGTCTACCCCTCTGTAAACCAGCGGTAGTTCCACATTTTCAATTGCAGTCAGATTTGAGATCAGATTAAATCCCTGAAAAATAAATCCGATCTCCCGGTTTCTGACTTCTGAGAGTTCATTGTCTTCCATTGTGGACACATCAGTTCCATTCAGAAAATATTCGCCGGATGTAGGCACATCCAGACAACCCAGCATATTCATAAATGTAGACTTTCCTGAACCTGACTGTCCGATAATAGCAACAAACTCACCCTTATTAATTTCCAGATTAATATGATCCAGCGCCCGTACTTCATTCTCGCCGGGATTATATATTTTACACAAATCTTTTACTCTGATCAGCGCTTCCTCCATCTTTCCCTCCCGTCTATTAAATATCCTGCTCCAATCCAGATCTTACAGAATCGCAACCTGTCTTTCGTAAGATATCAGAAATACCTTTTACAATCATAACCTCACTTATATGTTAAAAGGGCAGCGCTTCAGTTTTCCAAAAGCTCTGCCCTTATCTGCGGAATCTGCAAGTCTCTGTTATCAGAAACGATACAGCTTCCACGATTTCTTCATATTTTTATTCCGCATCTGCCTGACTTTTTATGCTTCCAGCAGAAATGCCTTATATGCTTTCTTAGCTTCGTAAATATCTGCCTTACTTGTCACTTCCCATGGTGCATGCATACTGAGCACTGCCACACCGCTGTCAATGACTTCCATTCCATAAAGTGCTGCGATATAAGCGATTGTTCCGCCTCCGCCTACATCAACTTTACCAAGCTCAGCTGTCTGGAACGCAACTTCATGGCTGTCAAAAATATTTCTGACTCTTGCCACATATTCTGCATTTGCATCATTCGAGCCGGATTTACCTCTTGCTCCGGTAAATTTATTTAATACGATACCTCTTCCAAGATAAGCTGCATTCTTTTTCTCAAATGCCTCCCCATAAGCCGGATCATAGCCTGCACTTACATCAGAGGAAAGCATACTGGAATTCTTCAGAGTTCTTCTCAATCTCAGATCACTGTAGCATCCCATTGCATCCAGAAGTTCAGCCACTGCGTTCTCAAAGAAACGTGACTGCATACCGGTTGCACCTACGCTTCCAATCTCTTCTTTATCAGTAAACAGACAGCAGGAAGTGTGTTTCGGGGTGTCCATCCCAAGCATTGCAAGCAGAGAAGTATATGCGCACACTCTGTCATCCTGTCCATAAGCAGCGATCATACTTCTGTCCAGACCACACTCTCTTGCCTTTCCTGCCGGTACGATCTCCAGCTCTGCAGAAAGAAAATCTTCCTCTTCCATATCATACTTCTCTTTAAGGATATTCAGTACATTCTGTTTTACTGCCTCTTTCTTCTTATCATCTTCCAGGTCTTTCAGTGGTCTGCTGCCGATCAGGATGTCCAGATTCTCTCCCTCGATCACTTCTGCCGCTTTTTTCTGCATCTGCTTTCCTGCAAGATGGATCAGAAGGTCTGTGATATATACGATCGGATCATCCTCATCCTCACCGATATTTACTTCTGCTGTACTTCCGTCTTTCTTTACCACTACGCCATGGATTGCCAGGGGAAGAGTCACCCACTGGTATTTCTTAACACCGCCATAATAATGGGTATCCAGATATGCAAGATCCGTATCCTCATATAATGGATTCTGTTTGACATCAAGACGTGGAGAATCAATGTGTGCTCCCAGAATATTCATTCCCTCAGAAATATCATCCTGTCCGATATGAAACAGTGCAATGATCTTTTTCATTCCGACTGTATAAACTTTATCTCCTGCTTTCAGTTTCTCACCCTTCGCAGTCTTCTCTTCCAGAGATTCATAACCTGCTGCCCGTGCTTCTCTGATGATCTGCGTCACACATTCACGCTCTGTTTTTCCCACATTAAGAAAATTGCGATACGCTTTTGCAACCTGCTCCAGTTCTTTTTCTTCTGCTTCTGTATAAGAAAGCCATGCATTTCTACGTTCCATTTACTGTTCCGCCTTTCTTTATGACTGTCATTCATAGTATTGCTTTGATAACGGTAACTATTCATCAGTTCGCTATTATGTAATGGTATTGAACAATTACCTGTTTTTCATTATAAAACATCCTCTGAAAATTTTCCATATGATTAATATTTATTTGTCAGTGGACATTATGATTCATTTCCGCTATAGTTGATGACAGGTTAATGTTTCTCCTCTCAAATTCATTATTTGCGAGGATTATTATAAAAATATCTGCAATACCAGGAGGTTCTGTCATGAAAAATTCAGAGGAACTGCGTCAGCAGCTTCGTTCCATAAACCGCAAAAGTTATCCGGCATATAAAGGGCTGAAAGGTCTGTATCATTTTGGAAATTATATTCTGTCCATCGACCATGTGCAGGGAGATCCTTTTGCTTCTCCCTCTCATGTCAGCATTCAGATTTCACACAGAGATGCCGGATTTCCCGTCGAATATTATAAAGATACACTTACCGGAACTACTCTTTGCGACTATCTTACACGTCAGTTTGAAAAACAGGTCAGTCAGTACAGCTTTCGTGCAAAAGGCTCCGGCAAAAGCGGCCTGCTCACTGTCAGTCATTGTGGTCAGGAGATTCTTTCCCGGACAGCCTGTGAAATAACAGAAAAAGGCATAACCGCCCGCTTTTTTGTGGGCTTCCCTGCTAATGGCCGCACGATCAATGCCACTGAACTGGAGAAAATCCTTTTTGATTTTCTGCCTGTATGCATTCAAAAATCCTTTTTCTATTCCAGCCTTAATGCAAAGGAATTACAGAATTATATAGAGCTTGCAGAGGATCAGGAATTTATCCGTCAGACGCTGCCCGCAAAAAATCTCTGCGCATTCATAGCCGACGGCTCCATCCTCCCAAGAGAAAGCGGTATTTCCTCCCGCCCTATGAAAGCTTCCGTTCCCTTTACTTCTCCGGACAGTCTGCGCATTTCCATAAATCTTCCCCATAAAGGAAAAATCACAGGCATGGGGATTCCAAAGGGAATCACTCTGATCGTAGGCGGTGGATATCATGGCAAATCCACGCTTCTGAATGCACTTGAACTTGGTGTATACAATCATATCCCCGGAGATGGACGTGAATATGTGATCACAGATGCAACTGCTGTCAAACTGCGTTCAGAAGATGGCCGTTTTATCAAGGATGTGGATATTTCCATGTTTATAAATGATCTTCCAAACAAGAAAGATACCCGCTGTTTCTCTACACTGGATGCCAGTGGAAGCACTTCACAGGCAGCCGGTATCACAGAAAGCATGGAAGCCGGAAGCCACCTTTTTCTTCTTGACGAAGACACCTCCGCAACTAACTTCATGGTTCGTGATGCTTTCATGCAGCAGGTTATTCAGCGTGAGAAAGAGCCGATCACTCCGTTTCTGGAGCGTGCAGAAGATCTTTATAAAAAAGCAGGAATTTCTACAATTCTTGTTGCCGGAAGTTCCGGGGCATTCTTTCATATTGCAGATACAATTATCCAGATGGACAATTACGTTCCAAAAGATATTACAGCTTCTGTCAAAAAATTATGCAGCCAATATCCTCTGCCTGCTGTTTCAGTTACTGATTTTCAGCTTCCGCACAGCCATCGCATTATGAGCAGACCTGCCGAATCTTCTAAGCGCCTCATACATAACAGTCGTGGAAATCATTCCGATTCCGGTGCCGCAAAACCTGAGCGCCTGAAAACCAGAATCTCCGGAACAGATGGCTTCTCTCTCGGCAGACAGGAGATTGATCTCCGCTATACAGAACAGCTTATTGACGCAGAACAGACCGCTGCCTTAGGTCTCCTGCTGAAATATGCAGTTGAACATCTGGCAGACGGCAGACGTACCCTGCCTGAGATTGTGCAGTTTCTCTGGAAAAATCTCTCTTTACATGGTCTGTCCTTCTTTACGGAGAATCAAAAAATTTCCTGTGGTTACGCTACTCCCCGTATTCAGGAAATTTATGCCTGTCTTAATCGTTACAGAGGTTTATAAGAAAGAATCCTGCTTCAGTGACATAATAAAATCACCGCTTCTCCGTCGATCTTGTCGGCTAAGCGGTGATTCACGTTCATTTTACACTTTTTAGGGAAAGGAAAGATTTTCTCTTAAGGTACGTCATTTCCTTAAGATGTAAATATCATAACCTATAAATGTGAGAGAAATTTGTCTAATTTCTAATATAATTATAAAATTTATAAAAAAACTGCAAAAATTTGTTACTGTTCACTCCGTTCTCAGCAACACAAAAATTTTACACTTTTAGAAATTTTGCAGGAATCAGTTGCATCTCCCTTTCAATCCGTTATAATATTAGATGTATGTAACTATTTAACCGAATCAAGTAAGTCCCCTGCAGAGGTTGCGAATATCCGATTGACAAATTGTTTCTTTATGATATTTACCCTGAAAACGATTATGATACAGAAGAATTATGAAATGTACTATAGAAACGTAAATATGGAAAATGGTTATACATGGAATATTGAAAATTGAATAGACTTCACATCCGGAACTTGTTATAATCAGCAGAAAAAGAACGAAATGATAAGTAAACAGATCAGGAGGTGAGAAACATGCTGGACAAAAACGATATGAAAATGTTAAGGGAAATGATGGAAGCTACGGTAAAAGAAACAGTAGAAGCTACGGTAAAAGAAACAGTAGAAGCTACCGTTCAGAAAGCTATTGAACCGTTACAGCAGGATATTTGCGATTTAAAAGAAGAAGTAAACGGTGTTAAACTTCATCTTGAAAATGTAACTGACAGAAATATTTCAATTTTAGCGGAAAATCATGGCTATCTGGTGAAAAAATTCAATGAAGCCGTAGAAGCGGCACATAATAATCATGTGAATACAGTACAGACCAGTTACCTGATAGAACATGTTGCAAATCTTGAGAACAGAATGCAGGCAGTAGAAAAAAATATGGCATTGTAATGCGCAGGAACAATAAGTCTGGATGTGAAGCCTATTGATATGCAAAAATTTATATATTAATACATTAATACATAAATTTTTGCATATCTATTGCCATAATTTCTTAAATCCTTTATAATATCAACGGGTAAAAGCAAGGAGATATATCAACAGTATGATGAAATGATAACAAGGTAGTTATTCTCAGGGGATAGCTGCCTTTTTTAACAAGATATAACAAGAATTCTTCCACCTCTATAGGCGGCGAGATGAATTGCAAACAAGAAAATGAATGGCAGTGGCG